>ERZ1034998.204-NODE-204-length-41067-cov-4.997074_pt1 | contig 41067 bp, 40 predicted proteins | sample MGYA00520621_ERZ1034998 | MGnify/ENA primary metagenome ERZ1034998 (study PRJEB33766, sample SAMN09781748) | gut metagenome | biome: gut microbiome | host: Homo sapiens | place: Madagascar | study: EMG produced TPA metagenomics assembly of the PRJNA485056 data set... | reverse complement strand
CTGTAGGTTCAGGCCGTGTTGCTACCGTTATCGAGTAATCTGCGCGAAAGCAACGAGAAGCATTAAGCTGAAATAATAAATCCCGGAGAGAATTTATTCTCTTCCGGGATTTTTTATTTTAGCGGGAATGCGGCGACTGCCGCGTTCAACGAAGAATGCGAAGCATTCTGAGTATGCTTCTCGCTGCATAGTCGCATTTGACGAATGCCCGCGACCGAGATGAAGCGAAGCGGAATCGAGGTGGCACTTATCGATGGCCAGCGTTACTTACGGAAAGATATCCGTCTGCAATTTTTTCGCTTAGTACCCTACACAGTGAAAAACGGAAAGCAAGAAGAGAGCCATAGCTTTCTTCGATGGTCTATGTATCACATCCCCAGCAGATCTTGTCAATCTGGGCCAGTTCGATCAACTGATGTAATACCCGGTTTGAAGCAGTGTAGGACAGAAGTGGATCCAAGGTCAGATCAGGATATGCATTTGGATACCCATCTACCAAGGAAGAACAGATCCAGCCGGAAAGATGGTGTAAACAGATCTGGCTTCCCATTGTTGGAACCGGGATTCCAGTAGGTATCTACGATTATTTTCTGATATTTACATGTATCCTTCAGTACATTTGTATAAAAGGAAGGGTTCTGGTGTGCCTTGCTGCCATTGTAAATACGAGTTGCCGATAAGCTTATCCAGATTAAAATCTATCATTGCCTGCTCCGGCAGGTGATGAGAATGTGTATTTAGGATTTTATGATCGGATATATAATCCATTAATGCCTGTTCTGCCTGATTAGTTGTGTTCATGATATGGCTTACTTTCAATATGGTCTCTGGCAGCTGTGATCCCTGAAAAACAGCCTTCCGCACACCTGTATAAATTGTAACAGCCCTCAATTTTCCTGTCAATCAGCAGGGTGAAATAGAAAAAATAAGTGAGTCTACAATGGAAGACGGGGAAGAATTTATATTTTCCCAAGAAACCCGTTGACTTCCAAATGTCATACTGTTATAATCGCAATCATAATAAAACGCAAAGAATATAGGGGATATGCGAAGGTGCATACGCTTTGGCGTAGGCACCTTTTTCCATATCGGCTTTATTCGGAGGGTGAAGAGAAAAGGAGAACAGAGTTATGAAGAAGTTGGCAAAGATTTTAACAATGGCACTCGTTGGAGCATTTGTGGTTTCAGCTTTTACCGCTTGTGGCGGTTCAAAGTCCGAGAACAAGCTGGTAATGGCAACTAACGCAACTTTCCCACCTTATGAGTATGTGGATGGTGAGGAGTACAAGGGAATCGATGTTGAGGTTGCACAGGCAATCGCAGATAAGCTTGGCATGGAACTTGATATCCGGGATGTAGAATTTGGATCTATCATTGCCGGTGTTCAGAGTGGAAAGTTTGATATGGGAATGGCAGGAATGACCGTTACGGATGAGAGAAAGCAGAGTGTAGATTTCTCTGACACCTATGCAATCGGAATCCAGTCCGTTATTGTTAAGGAAGATTCTGATATTCAGTCCGTTGATGATATTTCATCTGCAAACAAGATTGGTGTACAACAGGATACAACCGGAGACATTTATTCTACCGATGACTACGGCGAGGATTCTGTGACAAGATTTAAAGCAGGAACAGACGCTGTACAGGCTTTGGTATCCGGAAAGGTTGATTGTGTCATTATCGATAATGAACCGGCGAAATCTTATGTTGCAGCAAACAGCGGACTTAAGATCCTGGATACATCATACGCTGAAGAGGAATACGCTATCTGCGTCAAGAAAGGCAACGACGAACTGTTAGGGAAGATCAATGACGCATTGAAAGAACTGAAGGAAGACGGAACAATCGATACGATCGTTGCAAAATACATCAAATAAAGCATAACGTCATTGGGGAAGAGATATGAAATGGTTTATAGAACTCTGCGATAAATTTCACTTTGTATTTATAGAGGGTGATCGATATAAGCAGATTTTTAACGGATTGTGGACAACGCTGGAGATCACATTCTTTGCGCTTATCATCGGTATCGTTATCGGCGTGGTGATCGCTACCATCCGCTCAACGTACGATAAAAATGTGGAAGTCCTGAAAAGGAAAAAAGGTCCGGGATTTATCGTTTTATCTATATTAAATGTGATCGCGAAGCTGTACCTGACAGTAATCCGCGGAACACCGACGGTAGTACAGCTGCTGATCGCCTATTTCGTTATATTTGAATCTGCGACAAATGGTGTACCGGTTGCAATTTTCGCTTTTGGAATAAATTCCGGAGCCTATGTTGCAGAGATTCTCCGTGGTGGAATTATGTCAATTTCAAATGGGCAATTTGAAGCAAGCCGTTCGCTTGGCTTTAATTACATTCAGACAATGAGTTACGTGATCGTTCCTCAGGTGTTTAAGAGTGTGCTGCCGGCGCTCTGTAACGAATTTATCGTTTTGATCAAGGAAACATCTGTTGCAGGTTATGTGGGAGTCAACGACCTGACCAAAGCCGGAGATCTGATCCGGGGAAGAACCTTCGAGGCAATGCTTCCGCTGTTGGGCGTGGCAGCCATTTATTTAGCGTTGGTTGTGGTTCTGACCAGCCTTGTCGGAGTGCTAGAGAGGAGATTGCGTACCAATGAGCGATGAAAAAATCATTCGGGTAGAACACCTGAAAAAGCATTATAAAGCTGGAAGCATCAAAGCATTGGATGACATCTCTCTGGAAATCGCAAAGGGGGAGGTCGTGGTCATTATCGGACCATCCGGTTCTGGAAAGTCCACGCTGCTTCGTTCTTTGAATCTCTTGGAGCTTCCAACGGATGGCAAGATATTTGTGGATGGAAGTGATATTACTGACAGAAAGACAAATATCAATCTGCATAGGCAGAAAATGGGAATGGTGTTCCAGCACTTCAATCTATTCCCGAATATGAATATTTTGAAAAATCTGACGATTGCTCCGACAAAGCTGTTAAAGATGAAGCAGGAAGATGCCAACAAGATGGCAATGGAGCTTTTGGAGCGGGTGAACCTCGCAGATCGTGCTGAGGCGTATCCGAGCCAGTTGTCCGGAGGGCAGAAGCAGAGAATTGCAATCGTGAGAGCACTTTGCATGAATCCGGAGATCATGCTGTTTGATGAACCGACTTCCGCGCTTGATCCGGAAATGGTCGGGGAAGTGCTTGATGTAATGAAGGAGCTGGCAAAGCAGGGCATGACAATGGTTGTGGTAACACATGAGATGGGATTTGCCCGGGAGGTCGCTGACCGTATTATATTCATGGATCAGGGACAGATAATTGAGGAAGGAACGCCTAAGGAGATATTTGAGACTCCGAAATCGGAGCGTCTTGTCTCTTTCCTGAAGAAAGTTCTGTAATTAAAATATTTCAAAGAATTGAAAAGAAATGTTGTGTCAACATTGTATTATATCTGGTTTTGCTTAGATGAAGTGCAATGGGGCATAGCATTTCTTTTTTTATGCCCAAAATTAAATACGGGTATGTTGGGCTCAAACAATAGAGGAACAGAAAATTAAAGAAGGGAGCGTAAAGCAATGAGTTATTTCTTTTTGGATGAATACAAAAATATGGAGGCATACGTTCCAGGAGAACAGCCGAAAGATCGACAGTACATTAAATTGAATGCAAATGAGTCCTCGCTTCCACCATCCCCGAAGGTAATGGAGGCAATGTCGATTGCGCAGATCAATGGAATGTCACATTATTCTGATCCGCACTGCACAGAGCTGCGAAGGGCAATCGGTGCGGCATTTGGTTTTGGATATGATCAGGTCTTTGTGGGAAACGGAGCAGACGAGGTGCTTGGCTTCTGTATGCTTGCATTTTTCAAACCGGGAATGAAGGTGTGTTTCCCGGATATTACTTATGATTTTTACCGGACGTACGCCAAGACATATCGGTTGGATTATGAACAATTCCCGATCAGGGAGGACATGACCGTGGACGTGGAAGATTATATCAATACAGAACGCGATGTGATCCTGGCTAACCCGAATAACCCGACAGGACTCAGTCTGCCGGTGCCTGAGATCGAACGGATCGTGGCGAAAAATCCACACCGCATGGTGATCATCGATGAAGCTTATGTGGACTACGGAAACGAATCGTGCCTGCCGCTGGTACAGAAATATGATAATCTGGTTGTTGTCCAGACTTTTTCAAAATCCCGTAACATGCCGGGCGCGCGCATTGGATTTGCAATTTCGTCAAAGGGAATCATTGAGGATATGAATAAAATTAAATTTACATTTAATCCGTTTAACATGAGTTCTCTTGCAATCGCCGGTGGCACAGCAGCCATCAAGGATCAGGAATATTTTCATAAATGCGTCGCGGAGGTAATACGAATCCGTGAGGAATTTGAGGATGAGCTTTCCGAACTGGGCTTTGAGGTAATACGCACCACAACAAACTTTACCTTCTTCAAACCGAAGGGAATAAGCGCGAAGAAAATGACCGAGGAATTGCGAGACCGGGGCATATTGGTTCGACACTATGATGAAGAAAAGATAAAAGATTATATCCGGATTACCATCGGGACGAAGCTGGAGATGGAAATCGTCCTGAATAATATTAAGGAAATCGCAGCGGTGTCATGCCGGTGTGTGATTTGAACTTGCGGAAAAATGAGCTTGTGCTGTACCCTTTGGCTTTGATATATTCCTCTATATTTATGGCTTCGCGGTAGTGCTCACGCAGATAGTACATGCACTGGGTTACTTCATTTGGTGAGAAGGAGTTGCTCTGCGTCAGCTCCTGCTGCCGTCCCGCCAGCGCGATAATGTGGGTAAAAAGCATCTGGGTGCTTTCCTTGTAGAATTTTCGTTGGAGCTGGAGTTCTAAAATGATCCGCTCGAAGGCAAGGGCATAGTAGTTTTCCGTGCCGGAAAAGATGACGTGACTGTTGGGATTGAGATCAAATTTATGAAACGTCTCATCAATTCTGGCACCGGTAAAGTGGATCCAGTAAATTGTGGCGCAATCGCAGGCAACGGCAAAATATCGAACGAATGAAGAGAGTAACTATGATGAATAAGAGAAACATCGGAAAAAGCCTGCTCTGCGGACTTGTTGCATTTACGATGATGACCGGCTGTGGAAATGCGGCTTCTCAGGATCAGAACACAGAGACCGGAACGCAGACCGAGAGTGCGGCAACCGAAACGAGCGAGGCAGAAACAACCGTAGCGGATGCTGAAACAGAGACCGAGGAGCAGGAACCTCATGGACAGATCCAATCGATGGGCTGTCAGAGGATTTTATGATGGGCGTAGATCTGTCTTCAGTTTTGGTTGAGGAGAACAGTGGTGTAAAATTTTACAATTTCGATGGCGAAGTGCAGGATGTGTTTAAGACATTTGCAGACGCAGACGTTAATTATGCGAGATTTCGTGTGTGGAACGATCCGTATGATGAAAACGAAAATGGCTATGGCGGCGGAAATAACGACCTTGCCACTGCAATTACACTTGGTTTTGGATTTATAGGAAAGTGTTTCCCAATATTTGTTATCGAAATCGTAAGAATAATGTAAGAAACTTCCCTTATATTTTTGGTATAATAGATTCTGGATCAGAATAAAAAGGGACGGGGTTATTATGAAAAGAATACTGGTTGTGGACGATGAGAAGGAGATTGCAGACCTGATCGAGGTCTATTTGAGCAGTGAAGGATACGAGGTGCTTAAATATTACAACGGTTGCGATGCGCTTGCGGCGGTTTCGGACAATAAGATCGATCTCGCTATTTTAGATGTGATGCTTCCGGATGTGGATGGGTTCTCGCTGTGCAGAAAAATACGGGAGAATTATTTCTTCCCGATCATTATGGTGACGGCGAAGATCACGGAGATGGACAAGATCCATGGAATAACGATCGGCGCAGATGATTATATTACCAAGCCGTTCAATGCGCTTGAACTTGTCGCGCGCGTGAAAGCACAGCTTCGCAGAGCCGATAAGTACAATAAGGAGCTGGCACCGGCAAAAGATTGCGAGACGTATGATGTGCGGGGACTTGAGGTGGATGCGGATGCGCGCGTATGCAGGCTGTACGGGCAGGAGATCGCATTTACGCCGATCGAGTTTGACATTATCCTGTATCTGTGCAGGCATATAAATCAAGTGGTCACGTCGGAGGAACTGTTTGAGGCAGTGTGGAAGGAGAAGTATATGGACGCGAACAATACGGTATTTGTACATATCGCGCGCATCCGCGAGAAGATGGGCGAGACATCGAGAAAACCGAAGTTCATAAAGACGGTCTGGGGCGTTGGCTATAAGCTGGAGGGTGAGGTCTGATATGGAAAATGCAACGATACTCCTGCGCGGAAGATGGATCCGGAGGTATCTGCTTCGGATCGTTCTTTACAGTGTGGCAATCTTTTCCCTGCTTCTGATAGGAAGAATTATTTGCTTTGCAATTCATCCAATCTGGCATTGGAGCGATCCGTTTTATGGAGTGTTAAATTTCGTGGACGACAATACCGCCTTAACCGGAGTGCTTGTGCTTGTCGTGGTGATCATGATCTCAACGATCACGGAACTGTCGCATATTTCAAATGTAATCGGACAGATCACAGAATCCGTGGGGACGATATGCAACGGAAAGGACGAGGATATCCGGCTACCGAAGGATTTTCGCGAGATCGAGGTCGGGCTTAAGAAGATCCAGTTTGATAACCGGATAAGTGAAAATGCCGCAAAAGAAGCCAATCAGCGGAAAAACGATATGATCATGTATATGGCACATGACCTAAAGACTCCCCTGACCTCGGTAATCGGGTACTTGTCGCTTTTGAATGATGAAAAGGAGCTGCCGGAGCATGTCAGGGAGAAGTACATAGGAATTGCGCTTAAGAAGTCGTTCCGTCTGGAGGAGCTTATCAACGGGTTCTTTGACATTGCAAGATTCAACTTTACGCAGATGGTTCTTGAAAAGGAAACGGTCAACATGAGTGTGATGCTGTCGCAGATCGTAACGGAATTTGAACCGATTTTCCGGGAAAAGGGGCTGGAGTGCGAACTGGCGGTAAGCGAGGATGTGCGTGTGACCTGCGACATCGAGAAGATGGAGCGGGTATATGACAACCTGTTCAAGAATATCGCCAATTACAGCTATCCGAACACCAAAATCGCAGTGTCACTCACTAAAAACGGCGACAGCGGGATGATCCTTACGACGGTAAACAAGGGCAAGACGATACCAAAGGAAATGCTGCCACATATATTTGAACAGTTTTTCCGCATCGACAGCGCCAGAAGCTCGGAGAGCGGAGGAAGCGGTCTGGGGCTTGCGGTGGTAAAGGAAATCGTTGAGCAGCACGGAGGAATGGTCTGCTGCAGCAGTGAGAATGAAGAGATTGTCTTTAAAGTCATCCTGCCGTAATTGTGGGAGAAAAATCGCCGCAACGGAAGCGTATTATTTCCGCATGATAGCAATCGTTAGAAAAAGTTAAGTTGTATGACAGAAAACAGTAAAACTCTCCCGCCGGAGATCTGACATAATGCAGATAACGGAGGGAGAGTTTTTTATGGACGATTTGAAAAGAAGAAAAGGACGCGCACGAAAGCTGCGCAGGTTAAGAAGATGTATTTGCTTATGCGCAGTGGCATTAGGACTGATTGTGGTGCTGCATATCGCCGGCAGCAGAACCGGAACGGGCAGACAGCAGACTGTGACAGCCAGACAGGAGCGAAGCTGGGAGCAGAAGGATGTACCGGAAAGCCTGATCGAGCTGGCAGAGCGCAACCCGGAGACGATCACGTTTGTGAATGATTACAAAAATGCAGACACAAATCCGGAGACGATCGACATTTCAGATGATGTTGTTTCCGGAGAAATCCCGCTGTTTTTGCAGTGGGATGAGCGCTGGGGTTATGCATACTATGGGGATGATTTCATGGCGATAACCGGATGTGGACCGACGTGCCTGGCGATGGTGTATTGCGGATTGGCGAATGACACGGACATGAACCCGTATGCCGTTGCCGAGCGGGCGGAAGCGGAAGGTTTTTACGTTGAGGGGAGCGGATCTACGTGGAGCATGATGACGGATCTGGCAAAAGAGCTTGGGCTTACCGTAAACACGGTCACGTTTGACGAGACACATATCAAGACGGAACTGCAAAACGGGCATCCGGTCATCTGCATCATGGGACCGGGAGACTTTACAACGACCGGACATTTCATCGTGCTTACCGGGGTGGACGAGGACGGAAGTGTGCATGTCAACGATCCGAACAGCAGAAACAACAGTAAAAAGGCGTGGAAGCTGGAGGACATTATGCCACAGATCCGCAATCTCTGGAGCTACTGCTACAATTCTTAACAAATTTCTCATTTTCCTTGACTCTCGACTTGGTTCATACTTTATAATTGGGCAAAACGATGTAAAGGAGTGCGGACAGGATGGGAAGAAGCAGGAGAAAGCGGAAATGTATAGAGGCTGCTTTTGGACAAGATCCGTTGGAGGGCTATTTATACTATAATGCCAGTAACCGGCTGGAAAAAGTCCAAAGATTCACACCAACAGCTTTATCGGAGAACAGGTGCTGTATGGCGATTGCATTGCTTGCATATCTGGGTTATCCTGAGAGTATTGTGAGGAAGGCGAGTGCAAATCTGAATGAGAATAGGTGAGATCGCAGAGCGGACAGGACTTACGATCAGCAATATCCGTTTTTGTGAAGGAGGAGGAGTCCAAGGGGCGTCACTTTGAAAAAATTGATGATTTTTTAGAGGATTTTTCTACGTTTACAAAGTTTGACCGGTTTGTTGGTGGAAGCATGTTCGGATGGTGGCTGTTCTCAAATCGGTGGATGAACCGGGCGGCAATGATCCTGTGGTGCGCGTTTTTTCTGCTAGTTCCGGTTGTCGGAATCATGGACGACATCATGGATGGAAATGGGCTAAGCCCGGTAAGGACGATTTTCTGGATCGCATGGTTTGTTTTTCTCATCTACTCCTTTATCAGATTTCGGAAAGTTAATAATTGTGAAAATATGACAAAATAGTGCATAAAGCGTCAAAATTGCTGGAAAAATGCGACAATGAAATATATAATGAAATTATTATATGGCACACAGGTGCAGGAGAGGATAGCCGCATGGACAAGAAACGCTTTATCAGCATCAAAAACAAGATCATTCTGGCACTTCTTCCGATCATTGTCGTAACATACGGATTAGTATGTGTACTGACGGTAATGCGGATGAACACGGAGATCACTGCCAACCTTAACACCGAGATTGACCTTACAAGTCAGTTGATCGAGGAGAAAATCAGTACATCGGTCAGCTGGACGATCGGAGTTATGGACAATGTCAAGAAAAGTATTGAAAACGGAACTCTGGAAGTAGAAGCCATCAAGGATTATCTGTACACGGTGGCGGATGCATATCCGGATGAAATACCGACCGGAATCTACTGCGGACTGGAAGAGGGAACCTATATCGACAAGACATGGACACCGGATGATCCGGAGTGGATCATGAAGGAGCGCCCGTGGTATGTGGAGGGTATCAAAGCGGATGAGGTTACGTTCGGTGAGACCTATCTCGACGGAATGACAGGCTCTTATATTGCATCTGTCTATACCAACCTCAAGGACAAGGCTGGCAATGCGATCGGTGTCATCAGTGCGGATATTCCAATCGATGATATTGCCGCGATCACGATGAACCGTGTATTGTTTGACAATGGATATGTGTACATTATTGACCAGTATAGCGGACTGATCTTCGGAAACGGTGTAGAGCAGGACAAGAACGGACAGATGATCAGTGACTTTAGTGATACATTGTCAGTAACGATCGCGCAGGATATCGCAAACGACTCCTTTGGAACTATCAGGGAGTGTGCAGGTGTTTACTATAATCTGCAGAAGGTAAGCGGAACCAACTTTGTCACAGTATCTATCGTCCCTGTAAGTGATGTGCGGGGAACCATACAGAGTATCGCACTTCAGATCGTAGCGATCTCTATCATGGGCTTTGTGGTTCTGATCCTTGCAATTTTCTTGCTTATGACGGTAATGCTTCGACCACTCTCAAAGATTTCGGCAATGATCACGCGCATGCATGATCTGGATATGACGGACAAGCTTGTCATAAAGAACCGGGATGAATTTGGCAAGATCGCAAACCAGTTAAATGATCTGGCGGATTCCCTGAGGGGAACCATCACCCTGTGTATCGAGTCAACCAATTCCCTTAAGGAGAAGGCAGAAAGTAATCTGCTCGGAGCGGGAAGCATCACGCAGACCTCAGAGACACAGAAGCTTTCAATGGAGAATCTGGCTTCCACGATGAACGAATTGTCTACGGCAATCGAGAATGTGGCAGAGGGTGCGACAACACTTGCAAGTAATGTCAACAATGTCTCTACGAGCATCAATTCCGTAAACGGAAAGATAACGGAGACCTCTGTGAGCGCAGAGAGCGGAATCCGTGAGATGTTGAACTTAAAGGACAATATACAGGAGGTTGCGGCTTCCTCAGAGGAGTTGCAGTCTGCAATCGAGGCTGTGCGTGCAGGACTTGATGGCATCAATGATATGGTAACGGTGATTGAGGGCATTGCCTCACAGACGAACCTGCTGTCATTAAACGCAAGCATTGAAGCTGCGAGAGCGGGCGAGATGGGCAAGGGCTTTGCCGTTGTTGCCACGGAGATCCGGACACTTGCGGATAACAGTCAGGACTCCGTAAAACGCATTATAGAGACCACCGGAAAGCTGGATGGACTGGTAACTGCGGTCATGGAGAAAGCACAGAATAATATCCAGCTCATCACGCAGAGCGATGCGGAGGCGGATCATGTGAGCGCATCCTTTGCACAGATCCGGGACAACATTACGGACATTCATCAGTCCTCCGATGCAATCGAGACGGAGATCAAGAAGGTAGATGCGATCGCAACCGATATGGCGGCTACGACACAGGAGCAGACCGCATCGATCGAGCTTGTTTTAAATACCTGTAACCAGCTTCGTGACAATGCGCAGGAGGTCGCTGACCGGGCAGAGGATCTGGATCAGACCGGAAAAGCACTCAATACCATTTCCGACAGTCTGAAGGGACAGGTTGAACGCTTTAGATTATAATCGATTAAAAATCCCATAAGATAACAGAAGAAGCACGGAGTGTGTCCGAACCGCATAAATGGTAAGGAGGCATCCGTGCTTTTTCTGTATATACAAACAGCAGTTACAATTTGCATTCAAACCGCCGATATAGTATAATAAATACTAATTATAAGCAGAAGTGTGCCCAAACGAAGGAGAGCAACAAATGATCGATATACACTGCCACCTGCTGTATGGGGTGGATGACGGAGCGGAAACAATGGAAGAAGCCGCTGCAATGCTCAAAGAAGCCGCAAAACAGGGGATAGATGCCATCATACTGACTCCGCACTGGCGGCATGGGCTGTTTCCTTATCCGAAGGATACGATCGAGGCACACTACGAGATTGTCCGCAAATATGCCAAAGAGCTGGGAATCGCGGTATATTTAGGCACCGAGTATCATGTGGACAGCCAGATGATGGAGAATTTTTCCAAGGGCAGCTGTCACCCGCTTGCGGATACCCGGTACATACTGACGGAGTATTCCCACAGCACAAGACCTGAAATGGCGCGGCAGATGACGGCGGAAGCCGTCCGGTATGGCTTTGTGATGGAAGATCCGGAGATCTTGGAAGAGCTAAGAGACATGGGCGCGCTGATCCAGATCAATGCGGATGCGGTACTCGGACTGGATGGACGCGGCACCAAGAAATTGTGCAAGTGGATACTAAAAGCAGATCTTGCAGATTTTATCGCAAGCGATAGTCACGGAGTGGACAAGCGCCCCTGTAATCTGAAAAAGTGCTATGACTATGTAGCAAAGAAATATGGCGGCGAGACGGCGCAGAGACTGTTTTACGACAATCCTGCACAGATTCTGGTTGAACGATAACATTACCAGAGCTACAATGAGAGGAACAGATGATGGAAAACCAGTTTGATTCAGATAATGAAATAGAGATTGACTTAAAAGATCTGCTGCTGGAGATTTTGGCTTACTGGAAGCTGATTCTGGTGGCAGCAGTTCTGGCGGCAGTGATCGGATTTTCGGTCAGTGAGTTCATGATGGTTCCGGTGTACGAATCAACCTCCGAGTTGTATGTACTTACGAAAAGCACATCCTTTACCAGCCTATCAGACATCCAGACGAGTACGAGCCTGACCAACGATTATATCGTTGTCATAAAAGGACGTCCGGTTCTGGAGCAGGTGATTGATAATCTAGGCTTGGATGAGACCTATAAGACACTTAGGGATCGGGTGTCTGTAAATAATCCGTCCAACTCCCGATTACTTGATATCACTGTGAAGGATATCGATCCGGTGCAGGCAAAGCGGATTGCGGATGAGATCGCGGATGTCGGCTCTGCATTTATATCGCAGAAGCTGGTACAGGACCCGCCGGAGGTTGTCCAGTATGGTTATTCGGATGGCGCACCGGTCAGTCCGAGTGTCAGGAAGAATACGGTTCTCGGCGGTCTTGCGGGAGCAATGCTTGCAATCATCATCATTGCAATGGCTTATCTGTTTAACGATTCCATTATGGGACCGGAGGATATCGAGAAGAAGCTCGGCATGAATGTACTTGGTATGCTGCCGCTTGAGGAGAGCGAGGATGACGGAGACAGGCGAAGCCAGAAGAAACGAAAAAAGTCATCCATCGGAACCAAGAGTGCATAGGAAGGATTTTAAGCGGAAATGGAAGTCGTAAAATTCGGAAAACTGAAAAATCAAAGCTATACGATGAAGGAATCCCTTCGTGCACTGAAAACGAACATTCAGTTTTGCGGCGATGATGTCAAAACAATTCTGATCACGAGTGCGGTTCCGAACGAAGGCAAAAGTACGGTGGCGATGGATCTGGCACGTTCCCTCACCGAGTCCGGAAAGCGTGTACTGTTAATTGATACGGATATGCGTAAATCTGTTTTTATCGGCCGCTTGCGTGCAACCTCATCGACGGGTGGGGAAATCTGTGGACTTTCCCACTATCTGTCCGGACAGAAGAAGCTGGAGGATGTACTGTATGGCACAGAGATCCCGCGATTGTTTATGATATTTGCGGGACCATCGGTGCCGAACCCGACAGAAATTCTTGAAAAACGGTATTTTTCAGAGCTGTTGCAGTTCGGACGGGAACATTTTAATTATATCATACTCGACTGCGCACCAATCGGGGCGGCAATCGATGCTGCGGTTGTGGCAAAGCAGTGTGACGGCGCGATTCTTGTTGTTGCACAGGGCATGGCAAGCGCACGTCTGATCTTAAATGTAAAGAAACAGCTTGAGGCATCCGGCGTCAAAATCCTTGGCGCGGTGCTCAATAAAGCGAAGATCAAGAAAAACGGCTATGAGGGTGGCTATTATGGCGGCTACTATGGAAGCTACTATGGCAGTTACTATGGAAAGGACGAAGATAAGGAAGCATGAGAAGAAAGGGCAGGGCAAATCTTTCACAAAAACTGAATAATGTCCTGTATTTTCTCGCGGGTGCGATGTCAGTGATCGTGGTGGCAATCCTTGTGATCAGCGTGCAGACCAAGGCACAGAACACGGATGCCGCCGACCGCTCAGAGCTGGTGGACAATGTACAAAGTACAGACCAGACGGAATCGGAGACGGCACAGGAGAATACTCCGGTCGAAAAATGGCAGGAGGGAACGATCACCTACAACGGGAAGAACTACCGCTATGACAACCACTTAAAGACGTACCTTTTTATGGGAATTGATACCGATGATGCCGTGTACAACATGGATACCAAGGATACCGGGTATCAGTCGGATGCACTTTTCCTTGTTGTTGCGGATAGTATGAGCCAGAAGCTGTCGGTGATCACGATCAACCGCAATACCATTACAGAGATCGAGCGGTTTACCGGCAACGGCGTCAGCATGGGAAAAGCGCAGTCGCAGATCTGTGTGCAGCATGCATACGGGGATGGCAAGAAGTTAAGCTGCTCCCGCGTGGAGGATGCGATATCCAATCTGTTTTTTAATATCCCGATCCATGGGTACATTGCGATGAACATGGGCGCACTTCCGGGGTTAAATGATGCAATCGGGGGTGTGACCGTAGAGGTAATGGATGATCTAAGCTATGACAATAGAGGCGTGGATTTGAAGGCAGGACAGACAGTTACGTTAAATGGTCAGGAAGCCTATTGCTATCTGCGCGGCAGGGATGTCAACGATTTCGACAGCTCAACGGAGCGTCTGCGCAGGCAGGAGCAGTATATTACCGCATTCCTTACAAAGCTAAGTACACAGGAGGATCGCAGCACCACAGTAACGGAGGTGTTCCATGCGATCAGTGATTATACAGTTACAGATATCGATTTTACGAAGCTTCTGAATACACTTTTAGACTACGGGTATTCGGGAGATGATCTGTATACCGTTCCGGGAGAGTCGCAGGTAGGCTCTGACGGACATGAAGAATATTATGTGGATGAGGATACATTTTATGATCTGATCATCCGGATATTTTACGAGGAAGTAGACGCAAGATAGGTTGAACTTCCGGGGGAGCATCCGGCTCCCGGCAATAATCTGATATCTTGCACAGGATGTGCTTGATATAACCACATGTAAATAACAAAGGAAAGGAGGAGAAGCCAATGAAGAAGAAATTAGCAGGAATACTTGCCGTACTTATGGTTCTTACCATGGGAACAACCGTATTTGCAGCTCCGTCTTCTGATAAGGACTCAGATCTTAAGAAGGAAGCGGAAGCACTTGTAACTACGGTTGAATCCGGATCTGATTCGGTGGCACTTACATCGAAAACAGTAGAATCGGCTGATCTGACGGACGCATACGATTATGTGGCAGAAAAGGTTGGAAAAGATACCGGATTTACGATGCTTGCTGCGGTAGAGCTTTCATCAGCAACCGAGCTTCCGTCCGGCGGAATCCAGATTACATTCAATGTGGCTGGACTGAAACAGGGCACAAGCAATATTCGGATTTATCATAAGACAGCTTCCGGCTGGGAGATCAAGACCCCGTTTGTCGGAAACGGATATGTAACAGCTAAGTTTGATTCACTGTCCCCGTTCTTCGTTGTAAAGTATGATTCTGCACCATCCAACAGTGATGGAAGCGTAGATTCATCCACAGTTGTGAACAACTACTATACGACGAATAACACGTATAACAATACGACCTCGGATAGTCACGCTACAAGCAATACATATAACAATACGAATTCTAATAATGCTTCAACGAGCAATAGCACAAATTCGAACAATGCTTCCACAAGCAATATGACAAATTCGAATAACACGTCGTCAAGCACGACAAACAACAATGCTGCGACAACAAAGAAGAATACCACAAGCAAGTCAAAATCCACCAAAAAGACGAGCACTAAGACAAGCTCGAAGAAGAAGAATACTTCTAAGAAGGATACAACCAAGAAGGATACTACTAAGAAGAGCGTTTCAAAGGACGAGTCCGTAAAGGTGGACAGCAGCAACAAGAATACGCAGACCGTTACGGTCAACGTAAATGGAAGCGGCAGTGGTTCCGCAAAGGCCGGAGCATCCACTTCCACAACTTCTCCAAAGACCGGGGCATCTGTTCCGGTATTGCCGGTAATTGCGGTATTTTCCGTAATGGGAATTGCAGTTTGCGGTAAAAAAGCGCGCAACCTTTAAGAAAAAGGTAGATTCGAATCTATAAGCAAACATGTGGTTTGCATATCTGTCCCATGCCTGAGTGGGCATGGGGGATATGCAATTTTTACGAAGGGAACTAACAAAGAAAGATGCAGAAGAAACTCAACTTTTACAAGATATTATGTGCGGTGCTGGTGGTTGTCTTAGTGATCGTCATCGCAGCAATGTGGTATCGTAACTATACGCAGAACAAAGCAGGAGATATCTATAAGGATCTTCAATCACAGGTCAATTCTGCATCACCAAATGTCACTGTGGCGGACAGTGAGACTGAGACAGAGGAAGATACCGAACCGGTGGAGGAAGATATCCTTTCGGAACTTGGTGTCGAGATCCCGGAGAAAAATCTGGACTGGGATGTATTAAGGGAGACAAATAAAGATATTTATGCGTGGATCTACATACCGGAAACGAATGTGGATTATCCGGTTCTCCAAAGTGGGACGAATGACGAATATTATCTGATGCACAATCTGGACGGAAGCTACGGCTATCCGGGCTGTATCTTTACACAACTGCTTAACAGCAAGGATTTTACGGATTACAATACTGTGTTGTATGGACATAACATGAAGAACGGAACAATGTTCCGGACATTGCATTATTACCAGAATGAGGAGTTTTTCTATAATAACCCTTATATCTATATTTATACGGAAAGTGGTGTGCTGGTCTATGAGATTTTTGCGGCATATAACGCTGGGGACGAGCATATTTTGAATACATACGATCTACGGACAGAGGAAGGATTTGCCTCCTATCTTGATACCGTTAAGGAAGGGGCTTATCTGGGCGGATATATCAGAGCTGATGTGGAAGTTACTGCGGCAAACCATATCATCACTTTATCCACCTGCACCGACCAGTCTGACGAGCGTTATCTGGTACAGGCTGTGCTTATAAATGACACTGCTGAGGATGATCTTGTAAGCGATGAGCTTTTAGACGGTGGGGACATAGATGCCGGGAGCATAGGCGATGAAATCGTCGGAGAGCCGGAAGAATAGAGCGTGAATCTTGCTGCTGTATAGCAGGCAGTTTAACGCGCGGAAAAGAAATGTAAGGGAAACAATCAGATGAAAAAAGTGTTGATTTTAGTCAACCGGGATTTTGTATTATATAATTTCCGACTGGAGCTGGTCGAGCGCCTGCTAAAGGACGGATATGAGGTGTATATTTCGCTTCCTTATGGCGAGCGTGTGGACGAGATGGTTGAGATGGGATGTAAGTTTTACCCGATTGTTATCGATAAGAGGGGAAAGAACCCATTTAAGGATTTCGGACTCATTCAGCAATACAAGAAATTGTTCCGGACGATCCGGCCGGATATAATTCTGACATACACGACCAAGGTTAATATTTATGCAGGAATCTACGCAGGTAAGATGCATATTCCATACCTGATGAATATCTCAGGGCTTGGAACTGCGGTTGAGTATAAAAGCCCATTGCAGAGCATCATGATCGGGCTGTACCGGAAGGCGGCAAAAAAGACAAGCTGTCTCTTTTTCCAGAATCAGGAAAATGAGGAATTTTTTGAAAGCCACCATATGTACAATGGAAAAAAGTACCGTATCCCCGGCTCCGGGGTGAATCTAAAGCGGTGGTATCTGATGGACTATCCATCGGATGAACAGGGTGTGGACTTTTTATATATCGGGCGTGTTATAAAGCAAAAGGGTATTGAGGAGTATCTGGAAGCCGCAAAACAGATCCGCAAAGAATATCCGAACACAACCTTCCATGTCTTGGGACCATGTGACGGTGATTATGAGGGAATGCTTGCGGAGTATCAGAATCAGGGAATCATCCAGTATCATGGAATGGTGCCGGACACCAGAGAATATTTGCTGCACGCGCATTGCACCATCCACCCGTCCTACTATCCGGAGGGGATTTCCAACGCCTTGCTGGAGAGTGCCGCCTGCGGGAGACCGATCATCACAACGAACCGGAGCGGCTGCAGGGAGACGGTCGAGGACGGCAAGACAGGCTTTGTGTTTGAGCAGAAGAACGAGGAGCAGCTTCTGATGTGTATCCGCAAATTCATGCAGATGGATAATGAGGCGCGCCGCGCGATGGGAATTGCCGGAAGAAAGAAGATGGAGAAGGAATTTAACCGTCAGATCGTAATTGATGCATACATGAGGGAAATCGATGGAATCAGATAAGCACGATACGCCCATGCGGGTTCTGCATGTGTTGGGCGGGCTCAACTTTGGCGGGGCAGAGACAATGGTAATGAATCTGTACCGCAATATAGACCGCAGACGGATACAGTTTGATTTTGTGATCCATACCCAGGAGAAATGCGATTATGAAGATGAGATCCTTTCACTTGGCGGCAAAATCTATCGTTTCCCGCGTTTTCGCGGATACAATGTTTTTCAATATATCAGAGAATGGAAGCTGTTCTTTCAACACCATGAGGAGTACCGGATCATTCATGGACATATGCGAAGTACGGCTTCAATTTATTTGTTGATTGCAAAGCGGCAGGGGCGCTACACCATCGCGCACAGCCATAATGTGTCAAATGGAACAGGAGTGGCAGCATTAGTAAAAAACATCATGCAGCTGCCAATCCGAAGTATCGCAGATTCCTTTTTCGCGTGTTCCGAGGCGGCGGGGGAATGGCTGTTTGGCAAAAAGAGTGTCTCCGGTACTCGTTTTTACATTATCGCCAATTCGATTGATGTTCACAAATTTGCCTATAATGTAGAAAAGAGAGAAAAATTAAGAGAAGCGTATAACTTGCAGGATCAATGGGTTATCGGAAATGTTGCCAGATTTCACCGGCAGAAGAACCATGAATTTATGATCCGGCTTTTCGCAGCGCTAAAGGAGCAATACCCGGATGCCAAACTGGTATTGGTCGGAGACGGAAAGACAAAGGGCAGGATCGTTCAGCTGATAGAGAAATCAGGATTGCAGGATAACGTCTTGATTCTTGCACCCACCTTGGATGTTGCGGGGATCATGCAGATGCTTGATGTGTTTATTCTCCCTTCGGAATATGAAGGATTTGGAATGGTGGCAGTGGAAGCACAGCTTGCGGGCTTGCCGGTTATCTGCTCAAAAAACGTTCCAGGCGATGTAAAGATCTCTGAGAATATCGCATTTCTGCCGTTGGATGATACAGAAGTGTGGAAAGATAAGCTGAGAGCATGCCGGAGCTTTTCAAGGACAGCGATTGACATCAACGAGCAGGCGCTGCAATATGACAGTTCCAAAACTGCAAGCTGGCTGATGGATTTCTACCTGAATTGCCGGCAATAAAAAGGATTTTTAGGTATGGCAAAATATATATTTGCAAATGGTGTAAATAATTTCCAAGGCAGTCTGACAGGAGCACACAGACGCTATCTGGAACTGATCCGATATTTATCCGGAGAAAATGCGGTCACACTTGTCTGTGCGCCACTCCCGGAATTGGATGGAAATAAGAATATCCATAAAATAAATATCCCGACCTGCAAAATCGGATGCCTGCCCTATAGCTGGTCAGGTCTTATCCACAGTGTGCGGGGACTGAAGGGAACCGCTGCGGAAGGATATGATTGGGCTGTCAGCTTTGGACCATGGCAGACCTTCGCATTCCGGCTTGCCGGAATAAAGCAGATCCTGACTCTGCTAAGGGAGGACACACTAAACTATATAGCATGTGCGGAGAAGAACCCGGTCAAAAAAGGATTAAAACTAATTTATTTCTGGATTGTTGAGGCAATTACTGTACGCTGCTCAACAAGAATGATCGTACAGTGTAACGATGATTATAAGTATCTTTTGCAAAGACATCCCCTCTTACGGGGACAGATACAAAAAAAGACGTTTATCCAGAAGAATAACGTCAATCCGTCCTGGGTAAGCCACGAAGGGAAACTGGCACTTCCGGCAGATACGAAAGATGCGGTCAGGATCGCGTATGTTGCATCCTTCGACAATGTGCGAAAAGGCTATGATATTTTGTTCCCAGCAATTATCCGGCTGCTGGAGGAGGGGTATCCGGTCCGGCTGTATGTGGCAGGAGAAGGAAGACAGCTGGAACAGCTAAAGGCTCAGTATGGCACGCGCTGCGGAATAACTTTCTTAGGTCGTATTGATAATGCCTGCGCGCTTTTAAGGAAGGTCGATTTTTCGTTAGTTCCATCGCACCGGGACTCCTGCCCGAATACAGTTTTGGAAGCCTTGGGTGTTGGAACCACGGTGTATGGAAGCAAGGTCGGAGGAATAAAGGATCTGCTGCCGGATGAATTTTTGTTCGCGGATACAACGGAAGCTCTTTATGAGTTCCTAAAGAACAAGCTTGATCACAGGCTGTGGATACCGGATGGACAAGAGCAGCGTCTTTTAAGCCAAAGCCTTATATTTAACTGGGGCGAAAAAATAGAATCCTATATGAAAGAGGCTTGATCATGTGGATTTATCTTGTGAACCTGCTGATAATTACCGCAGTCATGTGGTTTTTTCGGAAAAAGAAAAACTGGTCGTATATTCTTGCCTTTGCAGATCTGTTTATTCTTGCCGCAATCCGGAGTATGGATGTCGGCAGGGACAATGGCAGCTACGAGCGTATATTTAACTATGTCAGAAAAGGCTATATTACCTTATCAAATGCAAAAGGCTATGAAAAGGGCTACATTTTTCTGAACCAGCTTGTATGTAAAATTCATGGAAACATCCGCCTGTTATTGATCGTAGTTGCGTTCCTGTCTCTGATCGGCGTGTTTTACTACATCAAAAAGAACGCTATATATCCGTGGATCAGTTTGTACATCTATATATGCATGATGTATTATCAGCAGAATCTTACGATCTGGAGGCAGGCAATCGCGGTAAATATCGTCCTGATTGCATATTGCAGGCTTCAGGAAAAGCACTATGTGCAATTCGTGCTGTTGATCGTGCTGGCGGTGCTGCTTCATAGATCCGCAATTCTGGCACTAGCACCGCTGGTGCTGCAAAAGATCCGGCTCACAAAGAAGCAGGTATTTTTGTTTGTGCTGCTGTTTGCGATTGTTTACGGCTTCCGTAATCAGATTGTACAGTTGGCGTTTTCGCTTCATATCAACCGGCTGGCAATCTATATGGACGCCGTTGTATCCAATGAGGGATATTCCCAGTTGATCCTATACTGTGCGATGCTGTTTTTTGCCGTGTATTCGGTGCTGGCATATTACCGGAACATCAAGCTGCGGCGGATCGAGCGGGATGGAGAGCTTGAGGTGAGACTGCAGCAGAGCATAATCCTTGGAATCCTGATGGTAGGAATGCAGTTAGTTGCCACATACTTCTCCACGCTGGCAAGAGCGGGATTGTACTTTTCCGTCCCATTTGTCTTACTGCTTCCGAACTTTTTGAACTGCTTCTCCCAGAAGCGAAACCGCAAGATCATAAGGTATTTGTTGTATGCCGCGTTTTTAGCATTTTATGTATTTTTGATGAGAAAGGATAATTCGTTCTATTACACCATGTGGAATGGCTGATAAATGCAGGAAGTGATATCGTAATATGGCAAAAAGAATAAAAATCGTACATCTGATCCATGGTCTTACGATGGGGGGCGCAGAAACCCTCGTAAAAGACTATGCGATGCTGATGGATAGAAATAAATATGAAATTGTTATATTATGCTACGAGCATACAGGCTCTCCATATGAAAAGCTGCTTGTGTCCTCCGGCATTAAGGTCATATTCTGTAGTGATCCGTGGGAAAAATGGAAGCAATATGGCATCATCGGTAAATTTATCAGGCACTATGGGTTATATTTTTCTATTCGGAAGCACCTCCGCCGGGAGGCACCGGACATCATCCATTTACATTTGCTGGTGAGCAGATACGTTCTGTTTTCTCATGTAAAGCGTAATACGGGGCTTATATATACGGTTCACACAGAACCGGAATGCTTATGGGATAAAAAGAGCATTAAAAGCCGGATCGATTTCTATGCAGCCAGGCGGCTGGTGAAAATGTACGGCATGCGTTTTATAGCTCTGCATGATGAAATGCGAAAAAAGGTTGACCGGCTATTTGGTGTGAACAATACGGTTGTGGTAAACAATGGAATTGATTTTGAACCATTTCAAAAGAGAATTTCCCCGGATGCGGCGCGGAAAAGACTTCAAATACCAAAGGATCAATTTGTTGTCGGCCATGTCGGACGGTTTGCAGAATCAAAGAATCATGGGTTTTTAATTGATATATTTGAAGAAGTACTCAAAAGAAACGCAAAGGCATATCTTTTGCTGATCGGGGACGGTGAGGGAAAGACACATATCCAGGCGGAACTCGAAAAGCGTGGGCTGACCGGTAAATTCCAGATACGATCCAACCGGACAGATATTTCGGATCTGATGAGCGCAATGGACCGCTTTGTATTCCCATCGAAGCAGGAAGGACTTGGAATCGTCGTTATTGAGGCGCAGATTGCCGGATTGCCGTGTGTAGTATCCGACCGCGTGCCGCAGGCAACGCAGATTTCAAATAGGATCGAATACCATTCGCTGGAGGAAAGCGCATCGCAATGGGCAGATGCCGTTTGCAGGAAGGATAAAGACGATGACATAGCGTATTATCATCTGGAAGAATGGGATATGAAGAATATCATAGGTCAATTAGAAAAAATATATGCAAGACAAATAAGAGAGTGAATATATGGCGGCTAGCAGGACGAAAAATACCATCAGGAATATAAGCGCGGGGCTTACAAACCGCGTGATCTCTATCATAATGCCGTTTGTCAACCGGACGGCAATTATATGGATATTAGGCGCCGAATTTGCCGGACTTTCCGGACTGTTCTCCTCGATTCTGAATGTCTTAAACATAGCGGAACTCGGATTCAACTCCGCCGTTGTATATAGCTTGTATGAACTTTTCGCAAGGCGGGATGAAGAACGGATATGTGAGCTTGTCACTCTGCTACGGCGGGTATACCGGATCGTGGGAACCGCGGTACTGCTCTTAGGCTTGCTTATACTGCCATTCCTGCCACATCTGGTCAAAGGCGATATACCGGATGGGATAAGCATTTATATACTCTACTTACTGTATTTGCTTAATTCAAGCCTGAGCTATTTCCTGTTTGCCTACAAGGAATGTTTGCTGATCGCAGACCAGAGACAGGATATTGCAAGTAATATCAGGACCGCCGTAAGTGTGGCAAAATATGTTGCCCAGCTTGCCGTTTTGTTAATCACAAAAGATTTTTATCTTTATCTTGTAGTGGCGATCATCGGAACTGCGGTCACGAACATCGCGATCCAGATTGCCACACAGAAGAAGTACCCGAAATACCACGCCCTTCATGTCCGTGTCGCAATGCCGGATAAGATGAAGCAGCAGATCAAAGGGCTGGTCATAAACCGCGTGTGCGATACATTCCGAAATTCGTTTGACAGCATTATCATTTCAAGCCTGCTGGGACTTACGGCTACTGCCATTTATGGAAACTACTATTATATTTATTCGTCCCTTTACGGGATCATGCTGGTGATCTGTAATGCGATGGCGGCGAGTGTCGGCAATAGCATTGTTGAGAAGAGCAGGGAGGACAATTACGAAAATATGCTTACCTTCTCCGCCGCATTCGGGTGGATCATGGGCTGGTGTACCGTATGTTTAGCCTGCCTGTATCAGCCGTTTATGGAGCTGTGGGTAGGAAAGTCGCTTCTGCTGCCGGAAAGAGATATGCTTTTATTCTGTGTTTATTTCTATGTGATAAACATGAACAATATCCGCAATCAATACATCTCCGGCACCGGAATGTGGTGGAAATTCCGCATTTCCTATATTGTTGAGGCACTTGCAAACCTGATACTGAATATTCTGCTTGGTAAGCTCTGGGGGATAACCGGAGTGATCCTTGCTTCCATCATTACGATATTTCTTTTTAATTACCTGTGCAGGAACATTATCCTGTTCCGAAACTATTTTGTGGGGAAGCATGCATGGAAGTATATGGCGGAACAACTGGTATATGCTGCGATAGCGGCGGCTGCCGTATTCGTCACATATAGGTGCAGCCTGTATGTGCAGATGGGGACTATAAGCACGATGATCGTCAGAGGAACCATTTGCATTCTGGTTCCAAATCTGATCTTCTTATTCGGAATATGGGTAAGCCCGCGAAGAAAAATGGTTTTTCAGCTGCTAAAAGTGGTTATATGCAGGAAATATTAAAAGAATCCGGTTGTATGGGGAAATGAATACAGAATGATGATTACGAAAATAAGCAAATATCTAAGAGATTTTATTTTTGATAAATATATGCGTTTTCAATATTTGAATAAGATAGGGGCATATCGATTCCTTTCTGATACAAAGTGGGTTAAAAAATGGTACTATTTAAAAACCGGCAATGAAATTGATTTGGAGAACCCGAAAACGTTTCATGAGAAGATGCAGTGGTACAAGATTAACTACCATGATCCTGCTATGCCATTACTCGCAGATAAAAATGCAGTCCGGCAGTATGTAGAAAGCAAGGGACTCCAAAAGCTGCTAAAAGAGCAGTATGGAGTATATGACCGATTTGGCGACATTGATTTTCAAAAGATGCCGGATGTTTTTTATCTAAAGACAAATCATGGATCGGGAGCAAATGAAATTATCCGGAAGAAGGATACCCGTCAGATCGCTAAAGCGCGAAGGTTTTTCGATGCACAATTACGAAAGAACTATTATTGGAAGTATCGGGAGTGGGCTTACAAAGACATTACACCGAAGCTGATCTGTGAGGAATATTTAGGGGGAACCGGCGATGATCCGCTGGTCGACCTAAATCTGTTTTGCTTCTATGGAAAAGTAAGAATGATCTATTATAATGTGAATTTGGCGGATCAGGAAGGAAAGCATTCGGACGGGAAGCGGGCAGTGTTCGATGAGAATATGAACTATATAAAGGGAGCCAAAACACAAATGGAGGTCTTGCCGGAGGAGGAATGTATAGTTCCTTCCGACATGGAGGAGATAATCCGGTATGCGGAATGCCTTGCGGCGGATTTTCCGCATGTAAGAGTAGATTTCTTTTACATTAGACAAAAGGTGTATTTTGGCGAGATGACCTTTTATTCTGCGGGAGGGGACATGCATCTGGAACCGCCGGAATTGTTGGAAAAGTTAAACCAATATTTTGACATTGATAAAATACGGGAACAGACAAATTTACGGAACGATTGAATGATAATGAGGAGATGCGTCATTACCTTATATGAAAACAGTTAAAATAGATGCAGACTATAAAAATCTAATATCGCTTCTGACGAGTGACCAGTTTTATGACTCGCAGGATATTTTCCTGCGGGAGCTGCTGCAGAACGCATATGATGCCTGCTATACGAGACAGGCACTCGAATGGAGCTGGGGAACGGAGTTTCTGGAGCTTGAGGAGGCAGAGAGGGTCAACTCGGTGCGCCGCCCGTTTGAAGGCAAGATCGTTGTGTCCTACAACTCCTCAAATGGAATGCTCTTTGTGGAGGACAACGGAGTTGGCATGAATGAAGCCGATCTCAACAAGTTTGTGGCGCATGTGGGGAGCAGCTACTACACAAGCGAGGCGTTCAGACAACAGCGCTTAAAGTATGAGCCGATTTCGCAGTTTGGGATCGGACTGTGCTCCTGCTTCCGCGTTTCAAGGGCTATCCTGATCGAATCCAAGAAGGACAAGTCGATCAACACCGCCTGGAACGTGATGGATCGGCAGGACTTGGAACCGATTGCCGCCAAATGGTTCAACGGAGCGGAAAATATCGAGTATATCAATTCCAACCGCACATTTTCGGGGACACGGGTTACGCTTGCACTTCAACCGAAGTACGCGATGAATATGACGATGTCGTATCTGGTAAACACCATCAAGAGCTTTATGGCGTGCCAGCCGATCCCGATCGAGATCTATTTCGATAAGAAGAAGGAAGTTCTTTTCCAGCCCAAGCTGGAGATGGATGCATTTGCGTATGTGCGGGGGATCACGACGCTGCATGTGGACAATGACTGGATGGAGGGATACCTTACACTGTACAATTCCAAGCACCGGTCGCTGATCGGTGAGAGTGAACTTTACCAGCAGGGATTCCGGATCGCGGATGAGCGGGCGATCAAACTGCTCAAGCCGGAATGGCTGCGGCACATCATGTTCCGGATCAACCTGAAAAAGCGGATACTGAACTTAAAGATGGCAAGGGACGGAGTAGCGCAGGATGACAGCTTAAAGACGCTGCGGGAGACGATCGGACAACTGATCATCGGGTATTTTCAAAAAAATCCGCTCAATCTGGGACAGTATCTGGAGGATGGCAGCAAGTGCATCTTATCCGAGTATGAGCCGGAGATGCAGCTGGTGCAGCAGGCAGCATACATCCATGTGTACCTAAAGGGACAGGATATGGAACTGCTGATGGATACGGTGCTCAATGGATTTCTCGGCAGGGAGATACGGATTGCATATATTTCGCATAAGCTCTTTGAATATTTCAGGGATAACTTTTCCGTGGATTTTAAGACCTTCCTCGGACGGTATCAGCTTATCGTATTTGAAAAAAATCGGGATATGTTTACCCAATTTCTGACACCCTATCTGAAGGGGCAGAAATATGTGGTATCCGAGATACCGGGCGTGGTCTATACGGAGCTTGTGGCAGATCTTCACATGAAGAAGAATCTGTCTCCATACCGAAGGAGCATTCGGCTGCACCCGGACAATCTGGTGGATGATATGCTGTTTTGCTTTGTCACAAATGAGCAGACAGGACCGTTGCAGCTCATTCTCAACGAGAACAACAGAAATGCGCGGATGCTTGAGCGGGCTGCGGGTAACCCGAAGGTGGCGAACCTGAGGGAGGTCATCATCGAGAACATCAAGCAGCGGATCATCAACTCCAAGAAGCCATGGGATAAGATCATTGATTTCGGAGGCTCTTTTGTCGATGAATGGACATCGGAGAGTGCGATCACCGTGCAGTCCGTCTGGTGTCTGGAGGACGATTTTGCTATGGCACTCAATGAGTTTGTCAGGGAGAAGCTGACGATGGAAGAATTGGTCGCATACGGGCTGGAGGGGCTGGTTTTCCATAAGGAAGAATTTATTAACTGGTGGTATATGCCCAAATAGGCGCTCCGATTGTCCTTTTTATAAAACAGAGGGATACATGGGGTTGTTTGAAAGCAAAAAAAGGCATATAATGACAAGACAGGCCGCAAATGGAAGTAGAGGATAATAAGAATGGAAATATTGGATTTGAACGATGTACAGGAGAGTGGGGAAGGTTCCACCTCAGAGGCAAAAAAGAGCGCGGATAATAACTCACCGAAGCAGCCGGAGACGGTATCCTGGCAGCGCGAGCTTCTTAGCTGGATCATGACATTCGTGATCGCGATCGGTGCGGCACTTTTGCTTAAGAACTTTGTGATCATCAATGCAACGGTCCCGACCGGATCTATGGAGAATACCATCATGCCGGAGGATGATCTGCTGGGATTTAGGCTATCATATATATTCTCAGAGCCGGAGCGCGGAGATGTCGTTATCTTTAAGTTCCCGGACGATGAATCCCAGAAGTTTATCAAGCGGATCATCGGACTTCCGGGAGAAAAGGTCGTCATCCGGGATGCAAAGATCTATATCAATGATTCCGAGGAGCCGTTAGATGAACCTTATCTGAAAGAGGAATGGGTTGTCGCAAATGATGGCTTTGAATTTCAGGTGCCGGAGGATTGTTATCTGGTGCTGGGGGACAACCGCAATGACTCACGGGATGCCCGGTACTGGATCAACACTTATGTCACAAAGGATCAGATTATCGGAAAAGCAGAATTTATCTACTATCCGTTTGATCATATAAAGAGCCTGCGATAGTGGGCTGGCACCGTCAGGCTGCCACAATATTAATTTTTTATGGAGGGTATAAATATGCCGGAGAATGCAAGCTGCAGCGGAGCAGCAACCTGCTCAAAGTCAAGTTGTGAGGGCTGCCCAAGCAAGAGCAATCCGCAAAGCTTCTTAGAAAAAATGAATGAATACTCAAACATCCGCCATGTGATTGGCGTTGTAAGCGGTAAGGGAGGCGTTGGCAAATCCTTCGTAACCTCCTCCCTTGCGGTCCTTATGGCTAAGGCAGGCTACAAGGTAGGAATTTTGGATGCCGATATCACGGGACCATCCATTCCTAAGATGTTTGGTGTGCATGGCAATGTTGTCGGGGACGAAAAGGGTATGATCCCGTTAGAGTCCAAGGACGGAATCAAGATCATGTCCATCAATCTTCTGATGGAGGATGAGGAGGCTCCGGTTGTATGGAGAGGACCGGTGATCGCAGGCGTTGTAAAGCAGTTCTGGAATGAGACCGTATGGGGCGATGTAGACTATCTGTTCGTGGACATGCCTCCGGGAACCGGCGATGTTCCGCTTACTGTATTCCAGTCACTCCCGGTTGACGGGATCGTGATCGTGACATCCCCGCAGGAGCTTGTGCAGATGATCGTAAAGAAAGCCTACAATATGGCAGAGATGATGCACATCCCGGTGCTTGGCGTGGTAGAGAATTTCAGCTACCTAAAGTGCCCGGACTGTGGAAAGGAGATCAAGCTCTTCGGTGAAAGCCATGTAGATGAGACTGCGGCTGAGATGGGAATTCAGGTACTCGGCAAGCTCCCGCTTGATCCGGAGTACGCAAAGCAGGCAGATGCGGAGGATTTCTACAACATCGAAAATCCATATCTGGATGCGGCTGTCGAGACAATTCGCAGCCTGTAAACAACAGACAAAAAGGCTCTTTGCAACCCGTGTTGCAGGGAGCTTTCTTTTTGGATACTTTTTCTAATTCACTTCCTTTTTATGGCGTTTTTTCATAAATTTTACCACTTGCTTTTGTGCAATCTGTGCATTAAACTAACGCTTGTCAAGATGGAGGGTAAAAATGAACACATTTTTTAAGAAAGTGAAAGAAGCTCTTTTCACGAAAAAAGAAAAACAGCATTCCGATGAATATTATAAAAGAATTGCTTTTTTTAATAAATATTCACTCGTATTCCACGCATTGCTTTCCTGTGGAATCGTTTTTTGTGTAGAAGCAATCTCTAGAAGAAGCTTTGTCTCTGCATGTACATTTTTGAATATGCATACGCTTGCATTCTTTTATAATGCATTTATCGTATTTGCATCACTTACATTGGTATATCTGTTCCGCAGACGTGCGTTTGTCCGCGTGATCATCTGCGGCTTCTGGACGATCCTCGGAATCATCAACGGCTGTGTGCTTTCCAACCGCGTTACGCCGTTCGGATACACGGATCTGAAATGCATTCCGGATCTGTTTGCCATGAAAAATACCAATTATTTTACAGCAGAGCAGGCTGCTATGACCGTATTTGGCATCGGCACATTTGTTTTGCTCTGTATTGTCCTTTTTATAAAAGGACCTCGCTATGCGGGAAAACGCCGTATGATCGCTGGACCGATCGCAATTCTTGCGCTGATGTTTATCGGTATACCGCTCACGACAGACGCTGCACAGAGCACGCATGTCGTAGAGAGCTATTTTTCCAATATCGCACAGGGCTATGAGAATTACGGATTTATCTATGGATTTTCTTCCAGTGTTGTGGCGACCGGAATGAGCAAGCCGGCTGCATACTCTGAGGAGACCATTGATCAGATCGAGGCTGCGGTTGCGGAGAAGCAGGACACAGCTTCCGAGACAGAGGAGAAAAAGCCGAACATCATCTGCGTACTTTTGGAGTCCTTCTGTGATCCGGATGAGATCAACTTCCTTGAGGTGAATAAGGATCCAATCCCGACATTCCATTATCTGGAGGAGAATTTCTCTACCGGTTATCTGACAGTGCCGGTTGTAGGTGCAGGAACTGCAAACTCTGAGTTTGAAGTGCTTACCGGTATGAGCATGCAGTATTTTGGACCGGGTGAGTACCCATACAAGACCATTCTGAAAAAGACGGACTGTGAGAGCACCGCGGCGGATCTTGCTTCCATTGGATACGCAACCCATGCGGTACACAATAACGGCGGCAATTTTTACAGCCGTGTGAATGCATTTTCCATGATGGGATTTGATACATTTACCAGCAAGGAATTGATGAATATTACGGAAATCACACCGAACGGAAGCTGGGCTACCGATGATATCTTAGTTGATGAGACGATCAAGACACTGGATGCAACACCGGATCAGCCGGACTTCACATACACGATCACGGTCGGAACACATGGAGATTACCCGACCGAGTCTCTCTTTGAGAATCCGGAGTATGTGGTAAGCGGCGCGGCAGATGAAGCGGCAAATAACCAGTGGGGCTACTATGTTCACCAGTTGGCGGAGACAGATAAGTTTATCTCCAACCTGATCGAGAAGCTTTCCGAGAGAGATGAGGACACCATCGTTGTTATGTTTGGCGACCATCTTCCAACACTTGGACTTACCGATGAGGATATGCGCTCCGGCGATATTTACAAGACAAAGTATATTACCTGGAATAATATGGGACTTGCAAAAGAGGATGCAGACCTCTATGCATACCAGCTTATGGCAAAGACCACCGATGCTGTCGGCATCCATGAGGGAACAATCCTCGGATATCATCAGGCAATGGATTATGCCGTTTCCGATGAATATTTAAGCGGACTTGAAAATCTGCAATATGATATTCTGTACGGTTCCCGCTATTGCTATGATGGCGAGGATGCATACCCGGCAACCGATATTGTGATGGGTATTGATGATGTTGTAATCGGCAAGGTGCTCGCGATGGAGACCCGCCCATTCGTATATATTTATGGAAGCAACTTTACCAAGTGGAGCAAGGTATATGTAAACGATGAGAAAGTATCAACGACATATCTTTCCGATACCTGCCTGCGCATTGCCAAGTCCAGCGTTACAGACGGCGATACGATCGTTGTCAGCCAGGTGGGATCAAGTAATACAAGATTCCGGGATTCCAATGAAGTAGTATTTGGAAATGTGCCGGAAGAGGCATCAGAGTCCACAGAACAATAAAGAGAATATTGGAAGTGACCATAAAAAGGGGAGCGTACCGTATCGGTATGCTCCCTTTTGCTATTTGACAAACTTGTTGATGGCTTCATTTAAATCATCAAGCGCCTTCTGGTCGCCTGTCTCCAGCGCGTCGATAATACAATGATTGATGTGATCTTCGAGAATGATCTTTCCGATGTTGTTGATGGCAGACCGAACTGCGGCAATCTGGATCAATACCTCGGTGCAGTCCCTGTCATGCTCAATCATTGTCTTGATGGATTCCATGTGCCCGATTGCTCGGTTCATGCGGTTGATCACTGCCTTGGTGTTCTCATGGTGGTGCCCGTGATGCTCGTCATGCAGCTTATCGTCATGGGTATGCTCGACAACCGTGCCGTCGCTTAGCACATGGGTGTGTGTTTTTTTCATACAGATGTTATCCTCTTGCTTTCAAGGCGTCCGCCGGAATATTACCGGTTGGAACGTCTCCAGATGTGCATAGCCTCGGCTTCCTTGATCAGTTCGTCGCGGAAGTCCGGGTGAGAGATGCTGATGATCGCCTCTGCCTTCTGCCAGGTAGATAAGCCCTTTACATTAACCATACCGTACTCGGTAACGATGTAGTGGGTGTTGGCGCGTGTATCGGTTACGATAGAACCCTCTGCCAAAGTCGGGCGGATGCGGGAATGCAGAACGCCTGCCTTGTCTGTGAAGGTGGAGGAACAGCAGATAAAGCTCTTTCCGCCGTTGGACAGATAAGCGCCGAGTACAAAGTCAAGCTGTCCGCCTGCACCACTGATGTGCTTGGTTCCGGAGGTCTCTGAGCTGATCTGACCGAAGAGGTCTAAGTCAACACAGTTGTTGATGGAGATAAAGTTGTCCAGAGCAGCAATAGAGCGGATATCGTTTGTGTAGCTTACCGGTGCGCTCATAAGCTCCGGGTTCTCATCCATGTAATCGTACATTTTCTTGGTTCCTGCACCAAAGCCGTAGGTCTGGCGATAGCGGTCGATAGACTTGTGCGCTCCGGTGATCTTTCCGGCTTTTGCAATGTCAACAAAAGCATCAACGTACATTTCGGTATGTACACCGAGGTCTTTCAGGTCAGACTCAGCGATGAGGGAGCCGACTGCGTTTGGCATTCCGCCGATTCCAAGCTGCAGGCATGCGCCGTTTGGAATCTGGTCAACGATAAGCTCGGCAACCTTCTTGTCAACCTCGGTTGCAGGACCGCCTGCGCCAAGCTCACCGATCGGTGCGTTGTCACCCTCGACAATGTAAGTAACCTGTGAGATATGTATGCCGGTCTCAAAACCGCCGTGGCAGCGAGGCATATTCTGATTAACCTCAACGATGATCTTCTTCGCGCCCTCGCACATTGCTCCAAGATGGGATGCGTTTGGCCCAAAATTGAAATAGCCGTGTGCATCCATCGGTGCAACCTGGAACATGGCAACATCTGTGGTTGCGGCTCCATCGCGATAGTAGCGGGGAAGCTCGGAATAGCGGATTGGTGAATAGAATGAGCAGCCGCGTGCAATCAGCTTACGCTCGATTCCTGACATGTGCCAGGAGTTCCATGTAAAATGCTCCGGCGCATCCTCACGCTCAAAAATAGCAAGTGGCTTTAACAGGATACCTCCGCGCAGTTTAACGTCCTTAAGTTCATCAGTTCTCCTGGCAAGTGCTTTGTCGAGAACGTCCGGGGTGCCGTTGCACCAGCCATAGTCTACCCAGTCGCCGGACTTTACAAGCTTTACCGCTTCGTCGGCTGAGACAAGTTTCTGCTTATACTCTTCTAAAAAACTCATAGTACCTCCTTTATGTGTCGCATCGGTAAGATGCGTTTTGGATATATGTGATAGAAAAAACAATCGGGTGAAGCAGATAAGGAATCTGACTTCAGCCCTATTGATTGTAGCATGGGAAAAGCCGCAACACAAGTGCTGCGGGGAAGTTTACAACGTCTCCGGCAGTGTCCACTCCATTGCCTGCTTTTTAAAGTCTGCTGCCAGCATGCGGTAGTCCGCAATACATTCGGTGTCCGCAGTAAGCTTTAAGCGCGCCGCAGGGGGAAGGGCATTTAATGCCTCCTCTTTGGAATCTGCCCACTTTTCATAGCAGTCGGCAAGTGCGTGGAGCGGGATGCATCCGCCGGTCTCGATATCGAGAACCGGGTGCGCCTCATAGACCGCCTTGCGGAACCACAGGATCGCCTCCTCGTAGTCCTTCTGATCCTGATAGTAGAAGCCCAGCTCACAGCATACTTCGCTGAAGCTATTCTCCGCAACGTTTTTGAGTGCGATGGAGAAGAAATGGTTTCCATCATTGCTCTGCCGGTAATAGCGTGCAAGGACGCAGATGGTCTCCTCGGATGCTCCGGCGCGGTACATGCCTTCAAAGATTGGCGCTGCGTCTGCAAAATCCTCCGGAGTGCCGCATTTTAAAAGCTCTTTTGCGTACATGGTAATGATATTTTTCGGCAAAAATCCGTTCTTGGAGAACGAGTGACGGAAAATGGAAAAATCGCGCTTGCCATGAGGTGCCTGCGGCTGGTGCAGGATCTCAATATCGCTGTCATACACGACCGGATCGAGCCGCACAGTCTCATGCACCGGGTTGATCCAGGTAAATGTGCGCAGCCGGCGGAACAGCTTCGGGCGAAGCTCCTTAGCGGCATTCTGCACGGTATTGTACTCTGCCGGGGTAATGTACGGCATCTGTACGATCTCAATCTCCGGAAGCAGCGCGGCCTTTAACATAGCGAAACGCTTACGATTCAGCTCATCGATATACTCATCCGCATCCGGCGCATAGATATATTCCATTGTTGCCTTGGAAAACGAGAAATTACGCGCTGCGGCAAAATCCTCACACCAGGAGAAATCATATACGAGGTCGGTGTACTGTCTCGCGATCTCCTTCGTGTTGTCGGTGGAACCGGTATCCACGATGATGATCTCATCCATGAGACCTTTGAGGGAATCCAGGCATCGCGCCAGCACCTTTTCTTCGTTTTTTACGATCATACATAAGCTGATGGTAATCATGGAAAGCTCCTTTCATAAGGAAAGACATCTTATACTTAATTTTACCCTTTTTGCGCAATTTTGCAAGCGACAGCATCTATTCATTGACATGTAAATGGATGAAAGCGTAGAATCAGCATGATAATTCTAAAATGGAAAATTAAAAGGAAAGAAAAATGGAAGCACAAAAGAAAGAACTTTTTTTACAAAAAACAATCGTTGTGTGGGCGGGCGCACTGATCTGCTGCGCATTGTGGGGCAGTGCATTTCCGTGCATTAAGCTGGGATATAAGTGGATGCATATCGGGGCATCGGACACTGCGACACAGATCTTATATGCGGGAATACGGTTTACGCTTGCAGGAGTGCTCGCAATCGCGATCGGAAGCGCCTTGCAGAAGCGGTTTTTATTTCCTGAAAGGGAGGCACTGCCGAAGGTTGTCTGGCTTGCCTTTTTGCAGACAGTTCTGCAATATCTTTTCTTCTATGTCGGACTGGCGCATACCACGGGCGTGAAGGCATCGATCATTGAAGGGATGAACGTGTTTGTCGCGGTATTCGTTGCGGGTTATCTTTTCCGGCAGGAGAAGGTCACAACGAAAAAGCTGGTCGGCTGTGTCATCGGATTTATCGGCGTGATCTTGGTAAACATACTAAGCGGAAGCTTTGCCGGAGGATTTGTCCTGCAGAATCCATTTGCGGGTGAGAGCGGGATATCGCTGTTTGGGGAAGGATTTATCTTCTTTTCTACGGTGTCCTATGCATTTTCTTCCGTGTTCTTAAAATCATATTCCAAGAAGCACGATCCGGTCATGCTAAGCGGCTACCAGTTCCTGCTCGGAGGCGTGATCATGATGATCTGTGGTCTGTTGTCTGGCGGAAGGATTACCCAGATTGACCCGAGGGCGGCTGCAATGCTGCTTTGGCTTGCTGCGGTATCTGCCGTGGCGTATTCCCTGTGGGGGATTCTGCTTAAATACAATCCGGTTTCCAGGGTCGCAGTCTTTGGTTTTATGAATCCGGTATTTGGTGTGATCCTGTCTGCAATTTTGCTGCAGGAGTCGCAAAGCCTTGGCGCGGGCGCGATCGTATCGCTTGCATTTGTGTGCGCCGGAATATATATTGTTAATAAGTAGCAGGAACTGCACGATGACGCTGGCATGACAGATGGCACAGCGGCGGATAAGGAGAATGGCATAAATGGAGAACCATACAATCATAACATTAAAAAAGGGCGAGGGACGAGGGATAAAATCCGGCGGACTTTGGATATTTGACAATGAGATCGATACGATTACCGGATCATTTAAGAATGGCGGGATCGTAACGGTACACGACTTTGACGGCTACCCGATGGGGCAGGGCTTTATCAATCAAAATTCCAAGATAAGAGTGCGCCTGTTAAGCAGAAAGACAGACGTGGACATCAATGAGGATTTCTTACGCATGCGCGTGAAAAATGCGTGGGATTACCGCAAGAGCGTGATGCATGGTGGCAACGAAAGCCACGTGACAAAGATACCGGGAGTGGGAGCAACCGGCTGTCCGGATCTGAATTGCTGCCGCGTGATATTCGGCGAAGCGGACTGGCTTCCGGGGCTGGTGGTGGACAAATACAATGATGTACTTGTCGTGGAATCCCTTGCTCTTGGAATGGAAGCATTAAAAGAGATGATCCTTGCAAATCTCGTTCAACGGATGGCGCAGGATGGCATAAGGATCCGCGGCATTTATGAACGTTCAGATGCCCCGGTCAGAAAGAAGGAGGGCTTGCAGCCGTTCAAAGGATTTTTGTATGCGGCTGATATGGACGGTATACCGGGGAATGCCGGAAATACCGCGGGCGCGAAGCCGGACGGCAGCACGAATAGCGGCGCATTTTTTAATTACAAGGAGTTTGACACCAAGGTTGAAATCATTGAAAACGGTGTCCGCTATCTTGTCGATGTGGAAAATGGTCAGAAAACAGGCTTTTTCCTTGACCAGAAATACAATCGTCTGGCAATGCAGGGGATCGTGAAAGGAGCATTGCAGCGTGAGGAGAATATCAAAGGTGCCGGAACGCTTAAGGTGCTCGACTGCTTTACACACATGGGCACATTTGCACTCAACTGCGGGCTTGCGGGTGCGACCGATGTTACGGGACTGGATATCTCTGAATTTGCGGTGGCACAGGCGAGTGACAATGCGCAGCGCAATGGCTTACAGGATAGCGTGCATTTTCGCGCGGCAAACGTACTTGATGAGCTTCCAAAACTTGCCGCAGCAGGGGAGAAGTTCGATCTGGTGATCCTTGATCCGCCGGCATTTACAAAGTCGAGGGAGGCTACCAAGAATGCCATCAAGGGTTATCGTGAGATTAACATTAAGGGACTTAAGCTGGTCAGAGACGGCGGTTATTTTGCAACCTGTTCCTGCTCCCACTTTATGACGCAGGAGCTTTTTACAAAGGTGATCGGTCAGGCTGCGCAGAGTGCGCATAAGCGCCTCCGCCAGATCGAGTTCCGGACGCAGGCGCAGGATCACCCGATTCTGTGGGCAGCAGATGAGAGCTATTATTTGAAATTTCTGGTTTTTCAGGTGGTTGAGGAGAAGTAAGAGCCGGGGCGGAAATGCTGTAATAAGCAAATATTCATCGTAGGAAAGCCACAAAAAGTGATGGTTAGGCGGGAAAATGCGCAATAGCCATCACAGGAATGCGGTAAAGAATAGTGAGAGATGGAAAAATTGGAGGTTGATGAGGTAAATTATGAGTAATATAAATGATGTGTCGATTGTGAAACAGCAATATGCTAATGCAAATAATTTAAATTCATGATAAATATTCGACAAATAAGATGGGGTTTGGAAATTGGATTGTTTCAAATTATAGAATTGATAAGGGGATGAACGTTATAGAGCTAGGTTGTGAAACAGGCGATATGTGGAAAAACAGAGAGGGTTTGATAGAGTTATGTTCCAAATTGACGCTTTCAGATTTTTCCGAAGGAATGCTATCAACAGCAAAAAATAATATAGGCGAGTGCAATAATGTTGATTATAAAGTTATTGATATTCAAGAAATTCCTTTTGAAAATGAAACTTTTGATGTCGTTATTGCAAATATGATGTTATATCATGTGCCTGATATAGATAAGGGCTTGGCAGAAGTACGACGAGTGTTAAGGAGAGGTGGATTTTTTTATTGTGCGACTTATGGAGAACATGGAATTATAGAATACCTTTCAAAAATGCTTTCTGCATATGGTGTTGAAGATAATATAAATAAGAATTTTACATTACAAAATGGATATGAGATATTAAGTAAAACTTTTTCTAGAGTCGAAAAGCTAGAATACATTGATTCATTGGCAGTTACCAATATAGATGATATGGTGGAATATATTTACTCTCTTTCAAGTATGACATCATTAGATGGTGTGCCGAAGCAAGTCATAAAAGAGATTTTGATTAATAATACCACGAATGGAATTTTAAATGTGCCAAAGGAATATGGAATGTTTATATCGTCATAGGAAGCATCAAAACTAAGTTTATAGGTCTGACAGGACAATTATTTTGGCACGGAAAAGCTACGAAGCATGAGGAAAAAGGAGGGTTCCAACAATGAAATTCGATCCCATTGAAGTAAAGGACAAACTTGACCGGACGATCATTTTACGAAGCGCAACGCCGGATGATGCGGATGCGCTGATTGATTATTTAAAGGTAACTACGGCGGAAACCCCGTATCTGATCCGCGAGCCGGAGGAGGTCACGCTAACACATGAACGGGAGGCGGCATTTATAAATAATTGCCTAGATTCCGACAAATCCCTGTTACTGATCGCAACAATCAATGGAAAGCATATCGGGAACTGCTCCTTAAATCCCATCGGAAGCTACAAAAGATATGCGCACAGATGTGATGTTGCAATCGCTTTGTATCAGGAATTTTGTGGATGTGGTATCGGAAGGATCATGCTGGAGCAGGTGTTGGAGGTTGCCAAGAGGCTAGGCTTTGAGCAGGCAGAGCTTGAGGTTATATCGGATAACAAGAAGGCAATCGCACTCTACGAAAAGATAGGCTTTGTAAAGTATGGGACATTTCCAAATAATATGAAATACAAAAATGGGGAGTATGCTTCCGCGGACTGGATGATGAAAAAATTATAGATGTTTCTTTTATAAGACAATCCATGTTTCCACTGTAACGGTGGCAACATGGATTGCTTTTTGTGTTAAAATGTTGTTATATACGGAAGCATAAAACCTCTATGATGGCGAGAATGATAAGAAGTGAAAAGACGATTGTAATATCAAGCAGTATGACACCAAGATAATGCAGCAGGCGGTACTTGCTCTTACATAACGGAAACGTGCGCTGTACATCGAGGTAATTAAAATGGCAAAAAATGATAGACAAAAACATTGCAAGCACGAAAAAGCGTTCCAGCCACAACTGAGCTCCGTAGGTATCTTTGAAGGTCAGCGACAGGCAGAGCCAGAGTAGAAAGAGATATACAACGGAGGCTATCACCATTTTCCAAGGCGTTTTGGTACGAAAACCGGGAGGAAGTGCGCTTGGCTTGGCAACGGTTTTATCAGGAACCGGGCGCTGTGGTTTTTTAGGAACGTTACGAGTCTGTGAAGCCGGAAAAACAGGAAAGGCTAATTCCTGGCGAAGTTCCGGCACAGACTGATATCTGGATGCCGGCGTTAGCTGGGTGCATTTTTCTATGATTGGGTCAAACTCACTGGTGGGATATGTAAGGCTTGAGACCATTTCCCGAAGGACGATCCCCAGTGAATAGATATCTGTCTGTGGAGAGGAAGAACCAAAACCAAACTGTTCAGGGGCAGCATAGCCCGGCGTACCCAAAAGGATTGTGTCAGAAGGTGCATCCTTGTGGAATTGTTTTGCAGCATTGAAATCCAGCAATATCGCATAATCGTAAGCCGTAATAACAATATTGGAGGGCTTGATGTCGCGGTGAATGATGGAAGGTGTCATGGAATGCAGTAGCTGGAGGGTATCACATAGCATGAGCATATATTTTCGGATAGCGGGAGCGGTTAGCTCGGAATTGTTGATCTTATCCAGCAGGGAAACGCCGCTTATATATTCTTCGATAAGAATGAGCTGTCCATCCTGTTCATAGTAGTTAATGATCCGGGGAATACCTGCAATGGGATTTCGGTACAACTGCTCATATACACTGATATTATATACATCCAGTATCTTTTCCACATATATTTTGTGGGTGGTTGTGTGTTGTACGATATATATTTTATGTGCTTCATTCAGAGTGGATATTGTATTGTAAGCGTCCATACGAAGGCATACCTTTCGTGTTCATTTGTAGTAATAGCATAAGTATAGCAGATGGGAGAGAATTGTGAACGAAAAAAATACAAAAGAACTTGTAGACATTCTTGGCAACACGCATGTATCGGAATTTGACCGGTATTGCAGGGAACAAAAGGAGAGCATGGTTACCGGGGATCATGCTTTCTCCGAATACATAAAGCAATTATTGAAAGAAAAAAAGATTACACAACAGATGGTATTTTTGAAAGCGGATATTCCGGAGCGTTATGGATACAAGCTTTTATCCGGAGAGAAGCATACAAGGCAAAGAGATGTGATCTTGCGGATCTGCTATGCAGCAGGTCTGACGCTTGACGAGACACAGCGAGCCTTGCACAAATATGAGATGCCGCAGCTTTATGCGAAAGTACAGAGAGATGCTCTGCTTATGCTTATTTTTAATGAGCGTCCGGGAGGCATTATCGAAGTAAATGAGCTGCTTCAGAAAAATGGAATGGAAATGCTAAGAACAAGCGGCGTGCAGGAATAAAATGCAACTTGCCACCTCCGCGGGGAGAACCGATCGGAATATGTAATGGTATAATATCCCAAGAAAAACACGCAGGAGGATCAAGTGAATGAAAAAAAGAAAAAAGATAATCGCATTGGTGCTTAGTATTACCATGGCAGCAGTATCGCTGATGGGATGCGCTTCAACGGATGGAGACAAAAAGACAGTCGTCAATTCGGGAGATAAAGCTGGGGATGTTTCCAACGAAAATGAGGCGGGAAGTGACACTGAAGAAAATGGAACGGAAAGCACCACCGAGGAAAAATCGGATTCCGATCATGCATCGCAAATGGCAGAAGTGACGATCCAGGAGCAGGTACTTATTGACGAGGGTGGAATTAAAATTACTGCAACAGAGTATGAAACAGATAGTATATGGGGTGATGGAATCAAGCTGCTGATCGAAAATGATACCGATAAGGATTATACGATCGGATGCGATGCCCTGATCGTAAATGATTACATGATTTCAGACCTATTTGTTGCAGATATTGCGGCAGGGAAAAAGGCAAACGAAACCATGCATCTGTCAACCTCGGAACTGGAGGCAGCGGGCATTGATGTAGTAGGCAAGATAGAGATGTATTTCCATGCATACGACTCCGATTGGGACAATCTGTTTCAGAACGAGTATTGTGAGATCGAGACCTCAGAATTTGCAAATATGGATACCACTCCAAACGATGAGGGAGCGGAGCTTTACAATACAGATGGAATCCGTATTGTCGGAAAAACGGTTGATGAAAATTCATTCTGGGGAACCGCAATCTTACTTTACATTGAAAACACATCCGGTCGGAATGTTGGAATCAGTGTAGATGATGTGTCCATCAATGGATTTATGATGGAGCCGTTTTTCTCAACAACTGTGTATGATGGGAAAAAGACGATTGACGACATTACGATATTCTCGTCCGATCTGGAAGATAACGGAATTGAATCGATTGAACAGGTAGAGTTAAAATTTCATATTTATGATGCAGACAGCTACGATACGATCACAGATTCGGAAGTGATTACTTTTTCAGCAGAATAGTACAGTACAACAAAACGGAGTGCAATACTTGCAGTCGTTGCAATGTTGACCGGAAAAAAGAAAACAGAAGAATAGATATTTCTTTGGCGGGAGATGTGAAGTCTCCCGCCTTTTTCACTTTATAGGAAATTCCGTTCCTATAAAGCAAAAATGCTCCGCAGGGATGCGACCCGTGTGGAGTTGAAGATGCACTTGCGTGCCCACACGGGCGCGCAAAGAGTCACAAGGTGACTCTTTGTTCTTTATGGGAAAATATTGCGAAAAGTATAAAAAAGTATAAAATAGTAGAAAAAGTATAAAGAAGTATAAAAAAGTATAACGGAAAACCGATCCCCGAGAACGTGCTTAATAAAATCCTCGAGGTCGGAACATACGCGCCGACGGCAA
>ERZ1034998.201-NODE-201-length-41150-cov-8.681202_pt1 | contig 41150 bp, 43 predicted proteins | sample MGYA00520621_ERZ1034998 | MGnify/ENA primary metagenome ERZ1034998 (study PRJEB33766, sample SAMN09781748) | gut metagenome | biome: gut microbiome | host: Homo sapiens | place: Madagascar | study: EMG produced TPA metagenomics assembly of the PRJNA485056 data set... | reverse complement strand
GCGTGGCGCGGCGGGAATGTTGTAGATCGCCTGCACCCGGAGACACCTGCACTGAACTCTTTTCGGACATGGGTTCGACTCCCATCGCCTCCACCAACCGCAACGCGGTAGAACCTGCAGAGTTTGACGAATTTTCGCCAGATTCTGCAGGATTTTTGTTTTTTGAGGAGGCGGAGAATGGAACAGAAATTCGGTCAGCATCGGCGGCATCGGAAGCGCTAAGGTTGAAGCAAACGGTGGCTCCATCTTCTGCAAGGACGACCGAGGAGACGAAAGTCTCGAGCAGCCGACGGCGGTAGGCGGTGGTCTGCTCATCATCGGCGCGCCGGAACTGGGACAGCATGAACTCCAGCTCATCACGGGTGAAAGTACGCGGTGCAACGGGATCTTGAATGGCCTCGATGCGGGCGTTGAGCTCAGCTTCCTGCTGATCCAGCTGCTGCAGGCGAGCAACAAGGCGGACGCTTCCACCGGATTCCAGCGCGTCAAGAAGATGCTCTTGCTTTGCGCGGACATCGGCGAGCTGCGCTTTCAATGCCTGCTTTTCGGAGTTGGGCTTTGGCTTTTCACGCTGAGCCTGCAAGGTCTGGATCTGGTCAATGATCCGATTCAAAATTTCTGGCGCAAGGACATACTGCGCTGTGGCGCGGACGATGGCAGACTCCAGTGCATCCTTCTCGACATAGGATTTTGTGCAGCCTTTTTTGTCGGTGCGGCCGGGACAGGCATAGTAATAGTGTTTATCACCGGTGTGGCTGGTGCCGCTGACGCCCTTCATCGGGCGGGAGCACAGGCCGCAGAAAAGCTTGCCGGACAGCAGATAGTCGGCGCGCTGATCCCGGCTGGCACAGCCGCCGCGGGCGCGGTTATAGGCAAGCTGCTTCTGGCAGCGGTCGAACAGATCACGGTCGATCATGGCGGGAACACCACCTTCAATGCGGATATCGGAATACTTATAAACACCGAGATACATCTCATTGGTGATAATGCGCAGGATAGAATTTTTATTGAACTCGTGACCGCGGGAAGTGCGTATCCCGCTGGCGTTGAGGTGAGCCACGATCTCAGCGGCGGTGTGCCCGGCGGCGTACTGCTCGAAGATATAGCGGACAGCGGGAGCCTGCTGCTCATTGATGCAGTAATGCTTATCTGCGCCGATGTCATAGCCGAAGGAACGGTTGCCGCCTAGGGCGATGCACTTCATAGCACTTTCGCGCTGGCCGCGGCGAAGCTTCTGGGACAGCTCGGCACTATAGTATTCTGCGAGGGACTCCATCAGGCCTTCCAGAATAATGCCCTCGGGGCCATCTACGATGGTCTCGGCGGCATATAGGATCTTGACCCCGTTTTTGCGCAGGCGGTTTTTGTAGATGGCGCTGTCGTAGCGATTGCGGGCGAGGCGGTCGGTTTTCCAGCAGATGACAGCATCGAAAAGGTGCCGGTCGCTGTCGGAGATCATCTGCTGGAAGGCAGGGCGGTCATCTGTCTTGCCGGAGATGTGCCGGTCGATGTACTCCTTTGCGATGGTCATGCCGTGAGCGCGGGCATAGGCTTCGCAATCGTGGCGCTGACCCTCGATGCTCTGCTCTGTCTGGCGGGAGCCGCCGGAATAGCGATAGTAGGCCACGAGCCGCATAGCGGCAGAAGGCGATGTTTTGGCTTTGCGTGATGTGCGGGGCATAGCAATCCTCCCATGATTGCGTACCTGCCAAAAGTGTGGTACACTCATGGAGCAGGCGCAAGATTGATTTCCTTTCATTCTGCGAAGCATTCATCCATGCCAGACGGCTGATCGTACCAGCTGCCGGGCGCTTTTATTTTTCCATGTTGCGTACAGTCCAAAAGAGCGCTACGCTAGAAAAGCGGAGACGCAACGGGATTTGACAAGGCATTCCATGAGAGAACATCCTACTTTTCTTTTGGGCAAACGAACAGAGCGGAGAACCCCTTGGCTGCATACAGCTGAGGGGTTCTCTGTTTGCAAAAAGAGCGCCCGGCGGGGCGCTCGTGGATTTGGTCATCAAAACAGATCGCTGTGCGTGCCGGTGCGGGTGAGATATAGGATCAGCTCTGTGCCGTCGATCTCGTAAACCAGAAGCCAGTCCGGCGCGATATGACATTCCCGGCAGCCGCCGTAATCACCGACGAGCTGATGGTCGCGATTCTTAGGCGGCAGCTCTTCACCTGCAGCAAGCTTTTTGATCACGTTGGTCAGCAGTGCCAGATCATAGCCGCGCTTCTGGATGCGCTTTAAGTCTTTCTGAAATCGCGTCGAAGGGCGAACGGCGTACATCATGCCAGCAGCTCCTTCATCATCTCATCTACATCCGTGTAGGTCTTGCCCATGGTCGGGTTGGCTTTCATCTGCTTGACTTCGCGGATCGCTTCCTGCGTTTCGGCGTTGGGCGTATCGCCGCTGATCTCGAAGGGAATGCGGTTCTCCCGCACAGCCTTGCGGGCAAAGATGTTGACAGCGGTGGTCATGGTCATGCCCATGTCGGCGCAGAATGCTTCAAACTGCTTTTTGAGGGTTGCATCCATACGGATGTTGATGTTTGCGGTATTTGCCATAGTATCACCTTCCTTATGCCTATTGTATTGCAACTTGCGCACAATGTCAACACAAAAGAAATGAATTTTACGTTAAATCGTTGAGAACAACGGAAAAGAGCGCCCGGAGGGGCGCTCGTGAAGATTGCGACCCCGCCATGGTACGCATCGTTGAGAGGCGCGGCCAGCTTTTGGGCGGCGCGGTCGGAATCGGCATAAAAGATCTTATATTTGCGCTTGCCGTTTTCATCCTTGCCGAGATAGATCTGGCGGGAGTAGCGACCGTCGGCGCGCTTTTTGCTGCGGGACATTTGAGTACACCTCCTGATTGCGCATCTGCCAAAAGCGTGCTACAATAGCAGGGCAGGCGCGCGAGTAGATTTATTTATTCCGTAAGAACTGCTCCTTGTACAGCCCGGCGGTGCATCGTACCACTGCCGGGCGCTTTTTATGCGTATTGCGCAAAGCTCCAAAACCGGCTATACTCAAAAAGCGGAGTGACGGATTGCAGAGCTTACACCGTGGCATGATAACCTCCTACTTTTCTTTTGGGCAAACGAACAGAGCAGAGAACCCCTTGGCTGGAAACAGCTGAGGGGTTTTCTGTTTGCAAAAAGAGCGCCCGGTGGGGCGCTCGGTGAAAGCTTAGTAGGCATAGTAACCATCATCATAGCCTTCGTTATAGCCGTCTTCGTAACCACCACTATAACCAGCGCCATAGCCATCGGATAATCCTGCGTTATAACCGTCAGCATACCAGGACTGTTTTCCGACGTCTTTTCCGGCAAAATAGCCTTTCTGATAACCTTCAGAGTGTGCATCTTCTACGGAATCTTTCAGTGAATCGATATAAGGCGAAGACGGGATGAAATTAGGGGCAAAATATCCCTCGCCCAAAAGCAAACCAACCAGAACACCAACTAAAAGAACTACGACAAAGGCAACCGTGAGAAGCACTTTTTTGCTGACAGAAAAGTGAATAAGCGCTCTGGAAGAAGTGGAATCTTTCTGAGGCTGAACAACAGGCACACAGGACGGAGCAACAGAATCAGCTATATTTTCTACAACGGGAAGGCCGGTCTGTTCCGGATCGGATGTATCTGCAGAAGGGGCTTCGGTTGGCAGGGAGATTTGAGTGGGAGAAGGAGATGCTTTTGGTGCGGCCGGGGAGTCTTTTGCAGAAGGACGAATGCAGGCAGCACAAAGGGCGACGCCAATGTAAGATATGCCGAGTACAGTATTATCGAATACAGCATTCGGAAGTGTAGATAAAACAAAATTAGAAGAATGAGCTGTCGCAATTTCTCCGATGCCAAGAACAAGGAATACAACAAAAGAAATATTACAGAAACAGTGAAAAGCAGTGCCATTTCCAATCTTCGAGGGAAGAATTTTAATGGTATAAGCACAAAGAAGAACACTACAGATGCCAGCTAGAATATAACTGATGGTATGACCGAACATCATAAGGCTGAACGCTGTGCCACCTAAAGTAAAACCGAGGAGATAAACAAGGCCGAGGAAAACGGAAAAGGCAAGGGCGAGAAAAAAACAAATCAGTTTGCTTGAAGGCTCAGAGACTTTGAGCGGTTTCCAAAGAAGAAAAGAAATGTAAGCAAGTAAAGCTGCCAGCAAAAAAATCAACATAAAATTGGTTGATATGCCCATGATAACATCCTCACACAGCCGCCGAAAGGCGGCTTATTTTTTATGCTTCATTTTGATCCACGCCCAGCGCAGCACATTTTTTATAGCGCCCGGTGAGCACCAGATCGTCTACATAGTCCACGGCTTTCTGCTGGCCTTCCTCATTGAGCTGGTCGAAGGACGACAGCAGCGCGGACTGCTGGGGAGTAAGATGAGTTTTACCGCTGACGGTATCATCCGATAGGTCGTCGAGGGTATAACCCATACAGTGAACAACGGCAGAGACAGTGGACAGCTGAGGGTCCTTTGTCTGTCCGGCAAAGAGCTTATTCAAGGTTCCTTTGGGAACGCCGGAAGAAAGGGCAATCTGCTCAATCGTCATACCGCTGTTCTTTTTTAGCCTGTTGAGATTTTCAAGCCACACAGTAAAATTCTCCTTTCACTTGATGCCTTTATTATAAAAGGGAAAAAGCATGAAGTCAACAGGAAATTACCGAATTATATAAAAGATTACAGAAAAGGATTGACTTTTACCAAACTTGGATGTAAAATCAAAATAGATTTTACCGTTTAAGGTAAAATCAAAATAAAGAAAGGAGAATGCTGAATGGACAATTTGAAAGCTGAAATGCAAAGGAATGGCTTGACGGTCAAGGACATCATGTCAACGATTGGCTGCTCTGAAAAGACCGCACGGAACAAGGTCAATGGCGAAACGGATTTTACTTACCCAGAAGCGGAAAAGGTTCGCAATGATCTTTTTCCTGGACTGAGAATGGAATATCTGTTTCATCGCTCCGACCAGCCGGGCAAGAGCGCATGAGTCGCCGGAAGTGGTCACTGCTGATCGGGCTGATCGGATCAGTGGTGTTCAATGTGGGATGGTGGATCAGCTACCCGCCCATGGTGTTTGCCGGTGTGCTGCTGGCAGCGGCCGGGCTGGACCTGTGGATCGAGAGATGAAAGGAGAGAAAATGTGGACGAAAACAAAGAAAAAGCCCGCATGAAGCGGGCACAGAGAAAAGCACTTGTGAACTGCGCAGGAACCCGGAGCTTTACTGCAGCATACCGAGATTGCCCGCAGCCAGAAGAGCAGCAAACTGATTTGAGTAGCTTTCCAAAATACGGTACTCCTGCTTTGAAAGACTGGCGGTACAGCACTGATATGTGCAGGCTTGCTGCAGCGCGAGAAGATCCAGATCAGAAAAGCGAAGGGTCTTGAACTGAAGTTTTGCCGGAAGAGCGCGGGCGGCGTTCTTCATTTCGGAAATCAGATCAGGATCATCTACAGGACCGAACCAGGAAGCCGGTACAGTTTCGAGCGATTGTAGCGCACGGATCAGAAGCGGGATGTCCTGCGGACGGATGTTGAAACCGGGCATAAGAAAATACCTCCTTTCCTGTGTTGATTGTAGCACAAAGAAGGGAGAACGAACAAGGAGGTGAAGAGGTGGTAGCAGGTTTCATTCTGGAGTTCGTTCTGCTGCTGGTGAGCCTTGGCCTGATAACGGCCAGTGCAGTGGAGAAAAGCTGGAACATGGCGGTGATCGCCTATGTATTATGCAGTGTGGCAGCAGCCATTATTTCAGCTTTATGGTTCGCAGCGCTGACAGTTCCTGCTGCATAGCGATCTGCGCCGCGACCTGAGCATGAGCGAGTTTTATGGCAGACTGCTCGGAATGGTCATGGGCAAGAGAAATCAGTGTCTGACCGTACTGGCTGATCACTTCGCGGCTGGACTCGCTGCAATAAAGAACGGCGTAGGAAAGTGCACTGTTGAGCAACAGGGCGTTTTCGGCTGATGGGTCAGTGCGAAAAGCAGCCGCCGCAGACATGAGCTTTGAAAAGGCATCGGTCTGGGCGTTGAAGTAGAACTTAGACGATTCCAGTCGGTAAGCGGCGCGGCTGCTGAAGCGGGCGGTGAGCCATGCGACAACAACATTAAGCAGCGCGGCAAAGGCAGAGACCAATGCAGTGAGCGAGGTGATGACGGCAATCGTCGGTGGATCAAAGTTGAACAAGAAAAACACATCCTTTCTGTCGGAAGTGTAACACAGGACGGCAGAAAGGAGCAAGAGTGCATGAAAGGAGAAAACCATGGAACGTTATGTGATCGTGATCCCGGCGGACGAGGAGCAGAAGGCACGGCTTGTGCGCTGCGGCGACGGGGATACCTGCAAACTGGAAACGCTGCAAACGCTGGTGGGCGGGCCCATTGAGACCGCCGAAAGCTGCCTTGCGGCGAACTGGGCGCGGGAGGATGTGGACAGCATCCAGCTGATCGTGAACGAAGAAGGACTGCTGCAGGAGCTGCCCTTCAACGAGCGGGCGACAGATCTGTACCAGTACCGCTACATGAGCGGCATTGTGGGCACGGCGGCGCTGATGGCAGCGCGGGGCGAAGAACTGATCGGCTTTGCAAAGCCGGTGTGCGAGATCATCTGCGGCGAGTGGAACCTTGAGCTGGAGGAAGCGGGCGAAGAATGCCGGTGCCAGACTTTCAGCCCGGACTGAAGGTGGTGAAAGCGATGGGAAGAAAAAAAGCCGTGCCGCTGCTGAAAGAGTGGCAGGCAGACATGCTTCTGGACCTGCTGACAGACTTTTATGCCGTCCCGGAGAACCGGCAGGCCTTTGAAACATGGAAAAAAGAACGGCGCAGGGCGCACCGTGCAAACAAAAAGCCCGCCGGTGCAGCGAACACCGGCAGGCTCAGGGTGACAGCGATCTGACAAGGCCACTATCACCACAAATTTAACACAAAGCAGGAGGTTTTGCAAGATGAAGATCAAATCGGGCGTATGGGCATGGCTGACGGCAGCTTGCGGGTGCGTGGGCCTTTTGTACAGCATGGGGCTGGAGGGCAACACGCAGGTGGGCGCAGCCGTGACGGGCGGGCAGGCGGCAACGGCGCTGGTGCTGATTTTGCTGGCGCTGGCGTTTTTGCGGCTGCACTTTGCAGCGAAGGACCGCGAAGAGAGCGTGCACAGCAGACAGAAGAACACCGTGCAGGCCGGAAAGCGGAAGGCGGGGTAAGACTTGAGAGAGAAAGCGACGGAAGAAGCGCTGGAAGCGAGCGTGGAGCGGTACCGGGCGGAGATCGTGCGGGACATGGCGGACGGGCTGCAGGCCGCTGACGAGCTGCCCGGCGGGGCGGCAGAAGCAGCTGTGAACCGGCTGTGCGACGCGCTGGCCGATGCCAGAGCGCTGGCCTGCAGCTGGATGAACGACCACGGGGAACCGTGAAAACAGAAAAGGAGCAGAAAAATGAAAGGTACGATCAAAATCACGATCACGCGGAAGGACAACGGAGTTTTCTGGACGGAAGTGGAAGCGGAGCATTGCAAAAAGAAAGACATCACATTTACGGCGCTGCTGGGTGCAATGAGCCTTGTGGTGGATGACGTGAAGAAGGACATTCCGGACTCGGATAAGGCGGAGTGCGCGAAGGAGTTCGGCGAGACGATGGGGCAGATGCTGCTGGACATGCTGCGGAAAAAGACCGTGACACAGCGGAGATATGAGAACAAAGAGGCAGCATTTCTGAGCGAGCTGATGAAGCGGCAGGGGGAGGCGCAGAACGAATGACGTTGGAAGAGTATCAGGAGAAGATGGCCGAGGCGCTGGAAAAACTGGACTGGCGAAACCCGGCCAGCAAGGAAAGCGACGCATACAAGGTGCTGGCGGCTGCAGCTGCGGACAAGGAAATGGAGCTGGATAGCTGGATGCAGCTGCATGAACAGTACTGGAAGGCGGTGAAGAAGCTGTGAAGGTGATGCCGCGCAGAAAGAAACCCATGCGGCAGGAGATGGACCTGACGCGGGACGGGACGGCGGAGATGACGCGGTGGTGCATCATCATTGCGCTGCACCAGTGCTTTGGCGTGGGCGCTGAACGGCTGAACAGGATCGAAAAGCGCACCGAAGAGCTGGGGATGCAAAGCCTTGACGTGGCCATGACGGCCAACGGCAAGGGATGCCCGAGCACCGACAAGAGCCTTGCCATGCGGGAGAGCTGGCTGCCGGAGGGCGCGGAGAAGAAGTTCCGGGTGCCGGTGCTGCGGGCACCGAAAAACAACCGGGAACGGCAGCTGCGCATTGCGGGAGACTTTGCCGCCAGCATGGTGTGGACGCTGTACGCGAAAGCCTGCATGGACGTGCTGGGCTACGGCGAAAAGCGGCTGAACCGGCTGCACGAAGAAAGCGTTGCCAACTACCGGCAGGTGAACGAGGAAGGCCACGAAGATCTGCCATGGGCGATGGAACGGCTGCGAAGATGCGCCGAAGATGCGCTGAAGGAAGCAGTGGTGGTGCAGGATGTGCCGGACGAAGAGCGGATGAAGCAGAGCGACCGGGACTACGAAGAGATGCGGGAAGCCTTTTTGCGGCGGAACGCAGCGGCTGCGCTGGGACGCAAAGCAGCCCCGGCGGGGGCGGCGGTGCTGAGCAACCGGGAGCTGGAACGGAAGCTGCAGGCGGTGCTGGACACAGCAGCGGAGCCGGACAGCTGGACAAGGAGACGGAAATGAGATACAGGATGAAGATCTGGATGCTGCGCGCGCAGCTGCACTGGCTGAAGGTGCAGATCCGGATAGCGGACGCGCTGACCCGGCTGTGCCGCAAGCGGCTGGAACAGCTGCAGAAGGGAGACCGGACATGGAATGGACGCTGAAGGACGTGCTGGACTACCGGCGGATCACCACCGGACAGTTTGCGCGGCTGATGGGCGTGAACAAGAGCACAGTGGAAGGATGGCTGAAGCCGGACGGCCTGAAGGGCATGCGGGCACAGCGGCTGCAGACCATCTGCAAGATGCTGGACTGCGGGGTGCTGATCGACGAGGACGGGCTGACGCTGGAAGTATACGGGAGGAAAGAATGAGCAAGAACAAGAAAATCAGACGCAAGCGGTTTTGCAAGCTGATCGCGGCTGAAAACGGCCTGCAGGCGCGGGAGGTGCGGGACGACGTGCGGCGGGTGCTGATCACGCCGGGACAGCGGGCGCAGGAAAAGAGGCACACAGCGCAGCACCGGAAGGAGCGGGCGGAATGAGATACCTTTACACCCTGTACGACGCAAAGACCGGGGAGCTGGCGCACAAGGGAACGCCGGCGCAGCTGATCGCAGATGGAGTCTTTAACAGCTCCGAAGAGGCGGCGCGGGCATGGGGACGGCAGCACCTGAACAGCATCGCGCCGCGAAAGTGGCGGGTGGAGCGGGAAGCGCTGCAGCCGAAAAAGCGGCCTGCGGGCAAAACCGGCGGGCAGAAACGGAAGGTGTGGTTTTACCGGATGTATGGCGAAGCCGGGCAGCTGGTGTGCGAAGGCACGGCGGTGGAGCTGAGAGACCGGGGACTGTTCTTCCGGCCGGAGGACGCGCCGAACACCTACCGGATCGGGCACAACAAGAGGCTGGGCGTTGTGCGGGTGGAGCGCGAAAAGGTGGAGCGGATGGTGCCGCTGTCGGCGTACAAGCGGCGGGAGAAATACTCGGAGCCGAAGAACGGGCTTGTGGTAAAAAAGAGCTGCCCCATCGACGAGCCGGACGCACTGCAGAAGGATGTGCACGAGCTGTGCTATTACAATGCGGTGGCGCGGCAGCGCGGGAAAAAAGAGCTGAGCTACGGACACTGGGCGCTGGCCGGGAAACCGGAGGAACCGCTATAAAAGACAAGCAAAAAGCCCTCCGGCAAAAGTGCCGGAGGGCTTTGGCGACGGGGCGGATATAAAGTTTGCCGGGTGCTGCCGGAGGACGGCGGCAGGCGGGAGCCTTTATAACCTATATAATATACATTTTTTATAAGCGTCCGGGCGGGCGCTTTGGGGAGCTAGTATACCCGTTAATTCTGCGACAGTGGGGTCGGGAGAAAAGAAAAATACAAGGGCGCTGCCCGAACAAGTGAGGTGCACCATGGCGAAGAGCTGGATCCGGGAAAAGAAATACCAGTGCGGGGAAGAGTACATGGCCGTGGCGGTGTATGCGGTAACGGATCAGGAGCACCGGCACCGGGGCAAGAAGCGCAAGGAGAGCAGCCGCAGCCAGAAGGAGCGGAACAAGCACGCCAGCATGCGGCGATACCAGCGCAAGGTGCTGGCGAACTTTGACGGGGGCGGGTTTTTTCTGACGGCGACCTATGAGGACGGGCATGTGCCGGAGAGTATGCCGGAGTGCCGGAAGGACGTGGAGAACTACAAGCGGCGGGTGGTGCTGGCGACCTGCAAGCGCTTTGGCGTGCGGGCGGATCAGATCCGGATGATGCTGTGGGCGGTGCGCAAGGGCGAAAACGGACGGCTGCACATGCACGGGTTTGCCGAGTGCCGCGCCCTGAACCGGGCCGAGCGCCGGGAGTGGCGCGAGATGATGGAAGACCTGTGGCGGCGGCGGGTGCCGGGGACGAATGAGTTTGAGCCGATGGGCACCATCAACGCGGATAGAATCGATATGAAGAAAATCCTGGGCGTGGACGGGCAGGGCAAAAACGGCACGGTGGGGTACATCTACGGGCACAAGGAGCGCTGCTGCATCGAGACGCGGAACCTGACGCTGCCCGAAGAGCTGCGGGAAGCAGACACCAAGTGGAGCCGCCGCCAGCTGCGCAAGGGCTGCGAAGAGTACGCCGAAAACAATTACTGGTGGGAGCAGCGCTTCCCCGGGTGGGAGGTGGTGCAGGTGATGATCTATGACCCGCAGCAGCTGCACGAGACCGAAAAGCCGCGGCCGGACGGGTGGGAGACCACCGACCCGCAGGCGTATCTGATTTTAAGGCGGCGCGAGCTTGTCGGGGCGAAGCCCCTCCATCTTGCCTGAGCAAGACCGCCCTGCCGCTTAAAGTCCCCACTGGGGACTTCATTGCGGCGCAGAGCGCGCAAACGCGGAGTTTGCGAAAGTTCGCACATGACAGATAAAATTATTTAAATCCGCGCGCGAAATAAAAATGCGCGGAATGCGCGGAAAGGCGGGGAGCGGGTGACAAAACAGCAGAAAAAGGACGTGCGGCGGGCGCTGCGGCGGTACGGCAGGGCGCTGGAAGAGCCGGAAGGCAAGGCGGACGGACTGGCGCAGGCATGGGAGAGTGCGATCGCGCAGGCGATGGACTACTATGCAGCCGCAGACCCGGTGTGCGCCGAGCTTTTGCAGCGGCGGTACATCGCGGGAGAAAAAGAGTGGGACGTGGTGGGGGCGCTGCACATCGGGCGGACGACCTACTACCGCAAAGAGCTGGAAGCGCTGAGCACGCTGGCGGTGTTTGCCGCGCGGGCGGGGCTGGTGTGACCCTCTTGGTGCAGAGAAAACAGGCTGGGCAGAGATGCCCGGCCTTTTCGGCGTGCAAAAAAGTACACAGTTTTTGTTTTGGAGCGCGGGCGGTAGACTGGGGATAAAGCACAGCGAGGAGGGCCGGGGATGGGCGAGCGGAAATACTGCAAAAATTCTGTGCCCGGCAGACAGGGCCGGGGCAGGAAATACCCGGCGAAGGTGCGGGCCGAAGTGGTGATGGCCATGATCGGCTCGAACTCCATCTGTGCGGTGGCGCGCAGGTACGGCGTGCCGGAGAGCACCATCCGCAGCTGGATGGCCGAAGAGGCCGGGAAGCCGGACGGCGTATTCGCGGCGGCGCGTGCCGCGGCGGCGCGGGAGATCGCGGCGCGGGCAGCAGTGGGCGCGAAGGCGCAGGTGAGCTATCTGCAGCAGCGTGTGGCCGAGAACCAGCGCGCTGCCGAGGTGCGGGACGAGCTGCACCGGCGGCTGGACGAGGACGCCAGAGCGCGGAACTACGACGTGGGCGTACAGTTCAAGAGCGAGGATGAGGCTTTGCAGGATGCCATGGAGACGGGGCTTGTGGTGCGCAGCGCACCGGGGACCTACGACCGGCAGCTGAGCGATGACGAGCGGGACGAGCTGGAAAAGCAGCTGGAACGATACGACAGCCGGGTGATGACCGACCGGGACGCGGCGAACGTTGCGGCGGTGCTGATCTCGGCGGCGGGAGCGGCAGCAGCGCTGGCACCGAAGAACGACACCGGAGACGGCAGCCAGAGCGCCCCGGCGGTGCTGATGGAGCCGAAGAGCAGCGAGGCAGAGACTGAGGTGGTACTGGACGGAACGGTTTAAGGGCAGACCCATCGTATGGAAGCCGCAGCCAAGGCAGGCGGCCTTTATGGCGCGAAGCGAGGATGAAGTGCTGTACGGCGGGGCGGCAGGCGGCGGAAAGAGCGACGCGCTGGTGATCGAAGCGCTGCGGCAGGTGGATGTGCCGCACTACCGGGCGCTGATCCTGCGCAAGACCTACCCGCAGCTGAGCGAGCTGATCGACAAGACCATGCGCTATTACAGGCCGGTGTTCCCGAGGGCAAAATACAACAGTTCCAGCCACACATGGACGTTCCCGAGCGGGGCGAAGATCACATTCGGCAGCATGTTCCGCGCACAGGACAAGTACAACTATCAGGGCAGAGCCTTTGACTTTATCGGGGTGGACGAGCTGACCCACTTTACATGGGAAGAGTACAGCTATGTGATGAGCCGAAACCGACCGACCGGGCCGGGAACGCGGGTGTACATGTGCGCGACGGCAAACCCCGGCGGCATCGGGCACGGATGGGTGAAGGCGAGGTTCATCACACCGGCACCGCCCGGCACGCGGATGGTGCAGCTGGTGGACGTGAAGACACCGGACGGCAGTGTGGTGAAGATGCGGCGCACCCGCATCTTTATCCCGAGCACGGTGTTTGACAACAAGAAACTGCTGGAAAACGACCCGGGATATCTGGGCAATCTGGCAAGCCTGCCGGAAGCCGAGAAGCAGGCGCTTTTGTACGGGGACTGGGACAGCTTTTCCGGGCAGGTGTTTACCGAATGGCGCAACGACCCGGCGCACTACGAGGACCAGAGATGGACCCACGTCATCAAGCCGTTCCGCATCCCGGCGCACTGGAAGATCTGGCGCGGGTACGACTTTGGCTATGCAAAGCCGTTTTCGGTGGGATGGTACGCGGCAGACGAAGAGGGCAGGCTGTACCGCATCAAGGAGCTGTACGGCTGCACCGGGACGCCCAACGAGGGCACGAAAGTGAACCCGGTGGAGCAGGCGCGGATGATCCGGGAAGCGGAGGAGAACGACCCGAACCTGAAGGGACGGCACATCAACGGCGTGGCGGACCCGGCCATCTTTGACGAGAGCCGGGGCGAGAGCATTGCGCAGATGCAGGAAAAGCACCCGAACTACCTGTTCTGGACACCGGGCGACCACACGCGGCTGGCGGGCAAGATGCAGTTCCACTACCGGCTGGCCTTTGACGGCGAGGGGCGGCCGATGTTTCAGGTGTTCGACACCTGTAAGCATTTTATCCGCACCATCCCGAACCTTGTGTACGACGAGAGCAACGTGGAGGACATCGACACCACGCAGGAGGACCACATCTACGACGAGTGCCGGTATGTGATGATGGAAAACCCCATCAGCCCGCGCAAGACCGAGAGCGTGCCGGTGCTGAAGGATGACCCGCTGGACATGGACGTGAGAAAGAGCCCGACAAGGGTGATGAGAGTGTAAGCCGGAAAGGAGAATGGCATGGCGAGAAAGAACGACCCGGCACAGCAGCCGGACGGCGGGATGCCGCTGGACGAAAACCGCATGATGCAGGCGGCACAGCTGGCTGCCATGATGGCGCAGGGGATGCAGCAGACGCGGCAGCCTGCGCAGATGCCGATGGGCATGCAGCTGCTTCCGGCACGGTCGGAGGGAGCGATGCCGGGAACCGGACTCCCTCAGTCTGCTGGCGCAGACAGCTCCCTCGGGGAGGGAGCCTTTGGCGAAGAGGGCGTGATCGGCGAGGACGAGGTGCGCAAGGCCAACGACCTGCTGCAGAAGTACAAGGCGGGCAAGGCCGCGCTGGACAAGCGCATCATCGAGAACGAGCTGTGGTTCCGGATGGGACACTGGAAGAACTACAAGAACAAGATGATGGAGGGCAAGCCCACGCCGTCGAGCGGGTGGCTGTTCAACAGCATTGCCAACAAGCACGCCGACGCGATGGACAACTACCCGGAGCCGAACGTGCTGCCGCGGGCGGCGGATGACGAAGAGACCGCAAAGGTGCTGTCGAAGATCCTGCCCACGGTGCTGGAACAGTGCGACTATGAGACCGCGTACAGCGACACATGGTGGCGGAAGTTGAAGACAGGCACCGGCGTGAAGGGCGTGTTCTGGGACCCGGCGGCGCGAGGGGGCCTTGGCGAGATCAGCATCAAGAGCATCAACATCCTGATGCTGTACTGGGAGCCAGGCGTGGAGGATGTGCAGGACAGCCCGAACCTGTTCAGCCTGAGCCTTGCGGACAACGACCAGCTGGAAAGCCAGTATCCGCAGATGAAGGGGCACACGGGCAACAGTCTGGACGTGGCAAAGTACATCCACGATGACAGCGTGGACACCAGCGACAAGAGCGTGGTGGTGGACTGGTACTACAAGAAGGCTTTGCCCGGCGGGCAGACGGTGCTGCACTACTGCAAATACTGCAACGGCGTGGTGCTGTATGCCAGCGAGAACAACCCGGCCATGAAAGACCGGGGCTTTTACGACCACGGGAAATACCCCTTTGTGTTCGACCCGCTGTTCCGCGAAGAGGACAGCCCGGCGGGTTTTGGGTACATCGACGTGATGAAGGACACCCAGACCGCCATTGACGAGATGAACCACGCCATGGACGAGAACGTGAAGATGGCCGCAAAGCAGCGGTATGTGCTGAGCGACACGGCGGGGGTGAACGAGGAAGAGCTGGCGGATTTCAGCCGCGACATCGTGCATGTGGTGGGCAGGCTGACGGATGACAGCTTCCGGCCTTTGCAGGTGAGCGGGCTGCAGGGAAATCTGATCACCTACCGGGATGACCGGGTAAGCGAGCTGAAGGAGATCAGCGGCAACCGGGACGTGAGCCAGGGCGGCACCACCAGCGGCCTGACAGCGGCAAGCGCCATTGCGGCGCTGCAGGAGGCAGGCAGCAAACTCTCCCGCGACATGCTGAAGAGTGCATACCGGGCGTTTGCGAAAGAGTGCTACCTTGTGATCGAGCTGATGCGGCAGTTCTACGACGAGCAGAGAGTGTACCGCATTACGGGCGAAAGCGGCGGCACGGAGTATGTGCCGTTCAGCAATGCGCAGCTGCAGGCTGTGCCCGGCGGCATGGTGGGCGGGGTACAGCTGGGCGACCACGAGCCGGTATTCGACATTACGGTGACGGCGGCGAAGAAGAGCACCTTCAGCCGCCTTTCCCAGAACGAGACGGCGAAGGAGTGCTACCAGCTGGGATTTTTTGCGCCGGCGAACGCGGACGCGGCACTGGCGGCGCTGGACATGATGGACTTTGAAGGCATTGAGAAGGTGCGGGAGCGGGTGAGCCAGAACGGCACGCTGTACCAGCAACTGCAGCAGATGGCCCAGAAGCTGCAGAAGATGGCGGCGATCATCGACGCACAGAACGGCACCAACGTGAGTGCGGCGGCCAGCGCGGCCGGGCAGGCGGCAGCAGGCAGCGGGGGCGGAAGCGGCGGAAAGACCGCAGCAGCCAGCACCCTGAACAGCCTTGGCGGCGTGGTGGGCGACAGTTCCACCAGCCTTTCGAGCCAGGCGGCGAAGCGGGCCATGGACGTGAACAACCCGAACAAGTGAAGGAGGAACGGCATGGAACTGAAAGAGACCATCAATGGCATGACCAGCACCGACTACCGGGAACGCTTTAAAGCGGAGTACCGGCAGACGAAGGAGCGGTATGAAAGGCTGAAAGCGTTTTGCAACCGGATCGAGGCGGCGGAAAGGACCGGAAGGGAAGAGCCGAGGCATGATTGCCCGCTTGAACTGCTGCGGGAACAGCAGAAACGCATGGGGATGTATCTGGAAACGCTGGAGATCCGGGCGGCGATCGAACAGATCGATCTGAACATGTGACCGGGGAAGGAGAAGAAAATGATCAACATCATTTATAACGAAGCGGGACAGGATCTGATCCTGCAGGCGAGCGGGCACGCGGAGTATGCGCCGAAGGGGCAGGACATTGTGTGCGCGGCGGTGTCGGCGCTGATGCTGAGTCTGGCGTACAGCGTGGACAGCGGGAGCGCGGTGCAGGACGGCGAAGGTGTGCTGACCGTGAAGGCGGTGCAGAGCTGCGACAACAGCGCGAAGTTTGAGCTGGTGACAGACGGGCTGCAGCTGCTGGCGGAGCAGTATCCGGCAAATGTGCGGTATGTGAACATGCACGCCGCAGGCACCGACGAGCTGGATCTGCAGATGTTTGCGGACGGCGCAGCGGGCGGAGACGGCGGTGCTGCCGGAGAAGGTGCGGCGGGAAGCGGCGCGGCGGTGCAGGCACCGGAACTGCGCCCCGCACAGGAGCGGCTTGCAAAGAGAAGCCACCCGGGAAAGAGCGCGAAAGCGGGCGCACCGGCACCGGCTGCCGATAGCGGCGCGGATGCCGGCGGCGAAGCTGCAAAAGAGGATGCACCCGGCGAAGAAAAGCCGGAGACGCAGCAGGAGAAACATGAACCGGAGCACAAACCGGCAGACCCGGCGGAAAAGCGCAGGGCCTTTGGCCAGCTGATGCAAAGCGAATACGCGGCGGAGTTTGAGGAAGCCATGCAGCGCGCGGCGCAGCTGGCGGTGCAGAACGTGCAGCAGTCGCCTGAGGTGAAGGGACTGCTGGAAGCGCTGGGCGAAGCGTACGGCATCGATGCGCAGGACGCAAACAACCTTGCGGCGCTGACCGACGCCATCAAAAACGGCAAGGTAAAGAACGATGAATACTACGAGACGATGGCAGCGGAGCGCGGCATCAGCGTGAAGACGGCCCGGGAGATGGACCGGATGGAGAGCGAACTGCAGCGGGCAAACGCCGAGAAGCAGCGCACCGAACAGCTGCGTGCAGCCATGGAGCACCAGCAGCGCGCCGCAGCCGTGCGGGCGCAGTGGGAAGCGGAAGCCGCACAGCTGAAGGTGAAGTACCCGGAGTTTGAGCTGGACGAAGTGCTGAATAACCCCAGCGTTGCGGACATGATCCGGCGCGGCATCGGGCTGGAAGCGGCGTACCGGGCAGCCTACTTTGACAAGCTGATGGAAGCCAGCACGGCGCGCACGGCCCAGCAGGTGGAGCAGGGCGTGGCGGCGCGGATCCAGCAGAGGGCACAGCGGCCGGCCGAGAACGGGGCGCACCCCGGCGGCGCGGCCGAGATGAAGGTGGACGTGGCGCACATGACCGCCAAGCAGCGGGCCGAGCTGGCAAAGCGGGCACGGCGGGGAGAGAGGATCGTTTTGTGATTTCCCACGCGGTGGGCGTGAGAAGATAAAGACCTTTTGAAGGAGGACAAACAGATGAGCAAAAAGAAACTGGATCTGCAGATGTTTGCGGACGCTTCCGCACAGCTGCAGAACACCACCGGCTCGGCAGGCATGACCGCCGAGATGAAGACCTACTACGAGAAGACCCTGCTGGATCTGGCAGAGCCTGCGCTGGTACACGACCAGTTCGGCGACAGCTACCCCATCCCGGCGAACAACGGCAAGACCATTGAGTTCCGCCGGTATGACAGCCTGCCGAAGGCCACGACCCCGCTGACCGAGGGCGTGACCCCGGACGGACAGGCACTGAAGGTGACCCCCATCACCGCAGAGGTGCACCAGTACGGCGGCTGGGTGGCGCTGACCGACATGCTGGATCTGACCGCCATCGACAACAACGTGGTGCAGGCGACCAACATCCTTGCAAGCCAGGGCGGCCGCACCATGGACACCGTGGTGCGCGACATCCTGAACGGCGGCACCAACGTGATCTATGCGCCGAAGATCGCCGCCGGCGCGGAGACCGCTGTTTCCAGCCGCGCGGATCTGGACGAGACCGCACAGCTGACCGTGGACCTGATCGATCAGGCCGTGGCACTGCTGCAGGCCCAGAACGCCGACCCTATCGGCGACAGCTTTGTGGCCATTGTGCACCCCTACACCAGCTACGACATCCGCAAGGACCCGAACTGGATCGAGGCGCACAAGTACGCGGCCCCGGAAGAAATCTTTAACGGCGAGATCGGCAAGATCAACAACGTGCGCTTTGTGGTGTCGAGCGAAGCGAAGATCTGGAAGGGCACCGGCTGCCCTGCCGGCCTTGCAGTGTTCAGCACGCTGGTGCTGGGCGCGCACGCCTATGCCACCACCGAGCTTGAGGGCGGCGGCATGCAGCACATCGTGAAGCAGCTGGGCTACGGCGATGACCCGCTGAACCAGCGCGCTTCCGTGGGCTGGAAGGCCACCAAGACGGCGGAACGGCTGAGCGAGCAGTACATGGTGCGTATTGAGAGCTGCAGCGCACGCTACAGCAAGAAGGCGCTGGCAAACTAAGAAACGGATATGTTCTCTTTTGGCACCAAAAGAGAACCAGAAAAGTGCCAGCGATTTCGACGCGCTGGATCCACGAATCAAGGGCTGCTCGCCCTTGATAATCCAAAAGAAGAGGTCGAAACGCAAAAAACTAACGCTGCGCCAGTCGGCGCTATCGTTTTAACGTTTTTTGTGTTTCTCCGATTTGAAAGGACTGCTTCAGCGCTGACACGCTGAGGTGAGCAGGGTGGAGAGACACACAGAAAGGAAGAACGAATATGGCAGTGAAGAAGACCGAAGCGGCCGTGCAGGAGAAGGACACCGTACAGGCTGAGCCTGTGCAGGAGAAGGATACCGTACAGGCTGAGCCTGTGCAGGAGAAGGACACCGAGGTGATCCGGCTGTTTAAAGACAGCCAGAGATACAAAGCGCCGGTATTTGTGGGCGTGAACGGCGAGACCTACCTGATCCAGCGCGGTGTGGACGTGGAGGTGCCGAAGGCAGTTGCCGAAGTGCTGCGCCACAGCGAAGAGATGGACAACGCCGCCATGGCCCGCATTGCGGCTGCCGAGAGCGCAGCGGTGGAGCAGGCACAGCGCGTGTAAAACAAAAAGCGGAGAGACCCCGGTACAGCGGCACATGGCTGTGCCGGGGCCTTTTGCATGGAAGGAGAACAACTATGACGGCAGGACAGGCCATGGAGCAGGCCGACGAGATGCGGCCCAACAACGGTTTTTCGGACGGGCTGAAACAGAACTGGCTGAGCCAGTGCGACAGCCGACTGCGCGGGAGCGTGGTGGAGCGCAGCCGGACCGGCGACTTTGACGGCGTGGGTGCGGACGTGAGCTGGAACGATGAGCTGGAATATGACACCGAACTGCTGGCACCGAAACAGTTCAGCCCGCTGTATGTGCACTGGCTGTGTGCGCAGATGGACCTTGCACTGGGCGAAGCGGCGCGGGCGGCCAACGAGATGCAGCTGTACAGCGACTATGTGCAGGAGTTTGCTGCGTGGATGCGCCGCCGGTACGCCCCGGCGGGCGGCGTGCAGTGGAGGTATTGAGAGATGATCGATGGACGGAACCTGAACATCCTGCAGAACGGGCGGCAGATGCTGCGGGCGTTTGGCGGGGTGAACGAGACTTACGGTTGCAGCGAGGCGGAGCTGAGCAGCAGCCTGAACTTTTCGGCCAGAGGATACCCGGCGCTGCAGACACGGGCAAAGCGCCGGAAGGTGCGCACCGTGAAGGATGTGAACGGCATGTACCACCTGAACGGCCTTGTGCTGTGCAGGGGAACGACGCTGGAATACACCCCGGACGGGGATGAGAGCAGGGCGGGCGCGGCGGTGCTGGAAAACGCACTGACCGACACCGAGAAGACCATGACCGGCATGGGAACGAAGGTGCTGATCTGGCCGGACAAGAAGGCCTTTGACATTGAGACCGGAGAGTTGACGGACCTTGCAGCGGCGTGGGAGCTGGGCGGCGGACAGATGACCGTGACACCCTGCGACGGCGAGGGCAAGACCTACACGCCGGACAGCGTTGGGACCGAAGAGCCGGAAAGCCCGGCGGACGGGCAGCTGTTTTTGAAGGGCGAGGCGGAAGAACCTTACGGTGCGGCAAGCGTGCTGATGAAGTACAGCGCGAAGAACAAAAAGTGGACGGAGATCCTTTTGCAGGATGTGCGGATCCACTGCCCGGGGCTTGGAAGCGTGATGAAGGAAGGCGACACCGTGACGGTGAGCGGGATGCCGCAGGAAGTGTGCGACGCTCTGGCGGCGGGGCTGGACGGAGAAGTGAGCATCGGGACACTGGACGGGGATGACGTGATCGCGACCCTGACGCCGCAGCAGGAAAGCAGCCGGTACTACGGCAGCTGGACCGTGACCGCGACAAGCGCAACGTGGCAGAGCGCAGACGGCAAGGTGAGCGAGAACAAGGCGGTGAATGCACCGGTGAAGCTGGAACGGCGGGTGCCGGACCTTGACTTTGTGACCGAGCAGGGAAACCGGGTGTGGGGGTGCAGCCGGAAGGAAAACAGCATTTATGCCTGTGCACTGGGCGACCCGACCAACTGGTACAGCTACCGGGGCATTGCGTCGGACAGCTACGCGGTGAGTGTGGGCAGCGACGGAGCGTTTACCGGGGCGGCAAGCTGCCTTGGGTATGTGCTGTTTTTTAAGGAGCACTGCATCCACAAGCTGTACGGTACGAAGCCAAGCGACTACCAGATGAGCAGCGTGCGGTGCCGGGGCGTGGCGGCGAACGCTGCAAAGAGCCTGTGCGTGATCGCGGAGACGCTTTACTATCTTTCGCCGGACGGGGTGATGGCGTGGAGCGGAAGTTTGCCGAGCAAGGTGTCCGGCGCGCTGGACACCGGGAAGCTGACGGCGGTGGACCGGGCTGTGGGCGGACAGCTGGACGCGCGGTATTACCTGTACCTGCACCGGAAAACAGAGGACGGCGGACGGCTTTTGGTGTACGACACCGAGCGGGGCGTGTGGCAGGAGGAAAGCACGGCGGGCACCGGGATGGTGAGCACCGGGCAGCAGCTGTACCTGTGGGACGGCAGCGCATTGTGGGCGGCCGACCCGGAGCGGGAAGCGGGCGGCGAGGACGAGACAGAACTGAAGTTTGAAGCAGTGACCGGAGACATCGGCCTTGCCGTGCCGGATGACAAGTACATCAGCCGGGTGACATTGCGCATGGACGCGCTGGCCCACACGGTGCTGACCGTGGCGGTGAGCTACGACGGCGGGGACTGGGAGACGGTGAGCAGCTGCGCGGTGACAAAAGACCACCAGCGGGTGAACCTGCCCTTTGTGCCGAGGCGGCACGACACGATGCGGCTGAAGTTTGCGGGCACCGGGCAGATGGCGCTGCGGAGCATGGCGTTTACCTTTGCGGATGCAACGGGGGCAAGGGTGAGCGGAGCGGTGCCGGGAAGATAAGGAGAACAAAATGGCGAGCATTGCAGGATTGACGGGCATCAGCCTGCCGCAGTTCAGCGCGGACATGCCACAGGCAGACGCGAAGGCGCTGAACAATTACCTTTACCAGCTGAACGAACAGCTGGGTTATGTGCTGACGAACCTTGGCAGAGAGAACATGAGCGAGGAATTTCTGAGCGGAAAGGAGACTTGAAGATGAGCAGAGTGAGCGATGCGCGGACGGAGCTGGAACGCTTTGAGCAGACAAAGCCCGCCGACTACCAGAGCAAGTATCAGGGACAGATCGACAATGTGATGGGAAAGCTGGATGATCTGGGCGACTTTGACTATGACCCGGCGTCGGATACGGCGTACAGGCAGTACAAGACCGAGTACACCCAGAAGGCAAAGCTGGCGAACCAGAACGCACAGGCCAATGCCAGTGCGATGACCGGAGGGTACGGCTCGAGCTACGGCACGCAGGCGGGCCAGAAAGCCTATGCGGCGACCATGAGCGACCTTGACAACGTGCTGGACGGGCTGACGAGCCAGAACCGCAGCGAGTACAACACCAAAAAGAGCGGCCTTGAGCAGCAGCTGAGCGGGCTGCAGGAAGCGGAGAAGAACGACTACTCGAAATACCAGAGCGACCTTTCGAACTGGTACAACGACCTGAGCTACAAGCAGAACGAGTACAACAACGCTTACAACGAGCAGCAGCAGAACACGCAGAACGGACTGAGCATTCTGGGAAGCGTCCTGAGTTTTGCGGCGATGATCCTGCCGTTTTTCCTGTAAGGAGGGAACCCTCCCGGGGGAGCTTTGTCTAAAGAAAGGAGATCAAAATGGGAACGATCAAACGGCTGAACGAACAGAAGGACAAGCAGGCACAGGCGGAAGCCGCGATGCCGGGCGCTTATGACAACAAATATGATGCGGGCATCCAGGACGCGCTTGCCGGCATGGACACCGCGAACAATGCGGGCTTTGGCTTTGACAGCGCGAACGGGACCTACCGGGGCGCTTTGAGCCGGCTGTTCGGCAATGCGGGCGCGGGAGCAAGCGCGGCGGAACAGGTGGCAAACAGCCTGAGCGGCGGGTACGGTGCGGACTGGGCGAAGAGCGCGGCGCAGCAGGCAGCGGCGGGCGAGACCGGACAGACCGCGAACGTGTACCAGCAGGCACGGGCGGACGCGCTGAGCCAGTGGCAGGCCGAGCTGGCGGGCAAGGGAACGCAGCTTTCGAACCTTTTGGGGCAGGACCAGCTGGCGCGGGGCGAATACGACGGCAGCGTGGCCGATGCATCGGCGTGGCGGGACTACCGGTACGGGCGCACCGAGCAGGCACGGCAGGAGAACAGCGACTTTATGAGTAACCTGTGGAACGTGATCCAGAACGGGATCAGCGATATGGGCAAGGCCTATGATGCTTACATGGGATACAGCCAGCAGAAGGCGAACGCCATTGTGCAGGCGAAGGAAGAATACCGAAACGGCAACGTGGACGGCGCAAAAGCGATCCTGCGAATGTACCGGATGGACGAGAACATGTTCGATAATCTGCAGGGCGTGAGCGACCTTACAGTGCAGCAGAATGCAGCGCTGGTGGAAGGATTCAATATGCTGCAGCAGGGCGCACCGGAGGAGATGATCACACAGTATCTGCAGCCTTACGGGCTGAGCTATGACGTGCTGAAGAACTGGTCGGGTCTTTCGCAGACGGACAAGGACAATCTGGACTATCTGATCAAGGCGGGAGACATTACGGCGTCGGGAAACGACACACTGGGGCAGACCATTGCAAGGGCAGTGGGATATGGAGCGGACAGCATGGACAGCTACAGCACCATTGCAAACCGGCTGAACCAGAGCGAGTACGACCGGCAGAACCTGCTGAACAAGAGCAACCTGAACTATCTGGATGGCTCGCTGAAGCTGCAGAACAAGTACAAACCAAAGAGTACCGGAAGCACAGGCAGAAGCACCGGAAAGAGCGGGACGAGCGGACAAAAATTCAGTAATAGCGTGTTGAAGTCGATGTTTACCGACTATGCGAAGATGCCAGCCACTGACCCGCGCCACGACTTTTACAAGCAGACACTGACGGACGCGGGGTGGCTGACGGAGGACAGCACGAAGAGTACCGGAGGAACAGCAACACGGGCAAGCACACAGTCCAGCCCTTTGCGCAGCGGACTGGCAACAGCACGAGGAATGCGAAAAAACGGCTATAGTCTGGATGATATTGCCGGACGGCTTTCGGCGGATGGTATTACAGACAACACCCTAATTTCCATTATGAAAATCGTCAGTTCTGAAAAATAAAAAGGATGGAATGACATGAGTGAATGGACACCGGAACGCATTAAAAAGGCACGGGAAAACTGGGAGCAGAAAAAACCTCAGACAGCCAAAACAGAAAACTCCGACAAACAGGAGAACACAGGAAAGGCAACCGGGAACAGTCCTTCGGCGGGAAGGACAAACGCGGCGGGGATGACCACGAATCAATGGACGCCGGAGCGCATCCAGAAAGCCCGTGAAACCTGGGAAGCAAAAGCCACAACGTCGGCTGCAGGCAGCGCCGGAAACAGCAGCACACACAGCGACCCCTCATCCGGCCGCTCCGCGTCCAGCTTCCCCCAAGGGGGAAGCCTGGGTGCGACAGTGCTGGCACAGATGACCGGCGGGCAGACCGGGGCGAACGGAAAAACGGGCGGAAGCAAGCTGCAGCTGGCGGTGCCGCAGGAAAAGAAAGCGGCGGATACCAAAGCACAGCCCGGCCTTGCGAAGACGGCGGGAACGAGCGTGCAGCGGGGCGGAAATGCACAGCCGGAATGGCTGACGAAACCGCAGCCGAAAAAACCTGCAGCGCAGAAGGAAGCAGCCCCGGCGGCGACGGTGCGGGGCACGGTGCAGCCGACGGCAGACCAGAGGGCGCAGGCACGCAGAAGCGGAAGCGAGGGCGTGTATGCGATGGGCGCGCAGGCGGTGAGCGACTACACCGAAGAGATGAAGGCGACCGACAAGTTCAGCGACTTTGACCGGCTGAACCAGTGGATGGACGCCGACCCGAAACACCGGGAGCTGGTGGCGCTGCTGCGGACGGGCAAGGGAAACAAAACCTATGCAGAGCGAAGCAACGCCATGCAGCCGGACGGAAGCACCGGGGCAGCGGGCTGGAAGGAGACCGGGCAGGCGTATACCGACGCGGAACTGATGGCAAAGGGATACAGCCGGAAGCAGATCAGCGAAGCGCGGCAGTACATTACCGACTTTGACGCCCTGCCGGAATGGCAGCGGGCGGCGCGGAGAACGTCGAATACCATCGGCGGCATCGGGTATACGGTGGCATCGGCGCCGTTTCTGGCGGGAGAAAGCGTCGTGCAGGCCGTGAAGAACGAGACCACAACCACCAAGAACTGGACGGAGCTGCAGCAGAGCGTGCAGGGCGACGCGCGGCAGCGGGAACTGCTGCGGCTGATGACCGGCGGAAAGACCCAGTACGCAGGCAGGAACAACGCCATGCAGGTGGGCAGCAGCGGGGCGATGGCAGCACCGGAGAGCACCGGCAACGCCTACACGGACGAAGAGCTGAAGGCAAAGGGATACACCCAGAGCGAGATCGACCGGATGCGGGCGCGGATCAGCGGCACAAAGGTGAGCGAGGGCATCGACCCGGAAAAGAGCTTTGGATACCAGCTGTACCACCGGGGCCAGCAGCTGAACGAAGCGGCGCAGGCGGGCATGAGCCCGGCTGCCCGGACGGCAATGGGAATTGCCACGAGCGCGGCGGAGAACCTTGCAGTGGCGGGCATCAGCCCGGCGCTGGTGCTGCCGGTGCTGAGCGCACAGGGCGGCGCGGAAAGCATGGGGCAGAGCATCGAGCGGGGCGACAGCGCGGGAAAGACGCTGGCAGGGGGACTGGCAAAGTTCGGCGCGGGATGGGCCATCAACAGTGTGGGCGCGGCCGACCTTGCCAGAACCATGGGCAGCGACTATGCCAAGGACACACTGGCGGGGAAGCTGGCCGATGTGGTGCGCAGCGTGGCGGATAACGGGACGCTGGCGCAGCAGTACCCCACCATTGCGAACACCATTTCCGGCGGCGTGGACAACGCCATGCAGGCGTTTGTGGAGACCTATGCGGACATGGCCATTGATGCGGCACTGGGCGACGCAGACGCGGCGCAGAACCTTTACAAGCCGGAGACCTTTCTGCAGGCGCTGGAAAGCGGCCTGACCGGCGGCGCCTCGGGCGCACTGGGCGGCGCTGTGGGCACGCAGCTGGGGAAGATGCGGGCAGCGATGGAGGAAACTCCCTCAGTCAGACCGACCGCTGACGCGGCACGGCCTGACAGCTCCCTCAATGAGGGAGCCTTGGAGACAGCGGAACAGCAGGCGGCGGCAAATGACCGGGGGAAGTCTGTCCCCGAGGGGGAAGCCTTGGCGGCAAATGACCGGCAAGCGGGGAATGCGGCGCAGCAGGCGGAAGATGCGGCAGTGCTGCAGCAGGAGGCGGCACCGTCGGCAAATGAAGCTGCGGCAGAGCAGACGGCGGTGAAGAGCAGCAACCCGGCGGTGCAGCAGCTGGCCGAGGCCATGGACAGCGGGAAGCTGACGAGCAGGACCATCAAGCTGTTTACCCCGAACGCGGCCAACGAAGCGAACCGCGCGGCCTTTGCGGAAGAGTACGGCGTGGAGCTGCCCGGCACGGCGGCACAGACCCGGCAGCTGCTGCGGCAGATGGAAGCCGAGCGGAGCACAGCGAAGGCACAGGCGCAGACAGAACAGCAGGCGCAGGACACCGTGCAGCAGGAGCAGGCCGGAGAGCAGCAGGGCACGGGGCGCGAGATCCGGGACGGCGTGATGACCACATGGAACCCGGACGGGACTGTGGAGATGCAGGTGCTGGACCCGGAGATGGCGGCGCGGGCACAGGCGGAACGGCAGGCCGCGCAGGCGCAGACAGCACAGAAGCAGACCGTGGAAAACGCCGGGGAAACGGTAGAAAGCCAGACCATGCAGCAGACGGAACCGGCAGCCATGCGGGAGACAGCCGGACTGGAAGTGCGCAGCGAGGGCGCGCAGAAGAGCAGCGTACAGAAAGAGCTGCAGCGCTGGAAGGTGAGCGATGGCGCGGCGAAGACGCTGAGCCGGAACATGCCTGCGGGGATCGCGGACGAAAGCCGGTATGCGGCGGCAGCTTCGAGCCTTTACCGGCTGGGACAGATGGAGGACGTGACCACCTTTGACAAGGCCATGGAGCTGGCAAAGGGCATGAACGGCCTTGCCGTGAACACCGAGTATGTGCTGGCGCAGCCCGGCGGTGAAGCGGCGCTGAAGGTGGCGTGGCTGCAGGGCAAGGGCGAAGCGGAAGCCGGGGCACTGCAGGCCGGGACACCGGGCGGTGTGCTGAGTGAGAAGAGCACAAGCGGCAGCGGACGGGTGCTGTACAAGGGGACCATGCGCACGGCGGACGAAGTGGCCACGAAGCTGATCGAGCTGAACGCGCGGGCGACCGACACCGATGCGGTGCTGAAGGCAGTGCTGGAAGGAGACGAGCGGGTGCGGGCCTATGTGGACACGGCGACCGGGCAGATCTTTTTTGCGGACAGCGCGGGCGACGTGTTCGGCACCGTGCTGCACGAGGACTGGCACTGGTACAACGCACTGGACGCCGAGGGCGCGAAGGCGCTGCAGCAGCATGTGTTGGAATATCTGGCGAAGAGCGAAGGCTTTGAGAACATCGACGAGCTGATCCGGGCGAAACTGGCTGATTACGCACAGCAGAACCTGACCTACGGAGAAGCGGCGGAAGAGCTGGTGGCCGATGCGTGGCGCGGCATCTTTGACAGCGAGGAAAGCTTTAAGCGGTGGGTGGAGTTCCAGCGCGGGCAGGCGGAAAAGAACGCCGGCCGGGCCGGGGCCATCCGCAAAGTGATGAACGCGGTGAAAGACCTGTTGAACGACATCGTGAGCCGCGCAAAGGAAGTGCTGGCGAAAGACCCGGAGAACCGGGCTGCCCTGAAAGCGCAGCGGCTGGCGGAAGCCGAGAAACGGGCGCTGCAGGAGGAATACTTCGCCCACGCGGAAAAGGCCATGGAAAATCTGCGCGCGGCAAAAGAAAACGCCGCGACCCTGAGCAATGAGGGCGCGGCGAAGGAAAAACGGTTTAAGCTGCACGAAGGAAAAGATTCTCTTACCGAGCAGATGAACAAACATCTGGATGAGCTGGAAGAGATGGACGTTGTTGCCGTTATTCGAGGAAATGAAGTTTCTTTCGGAAATAAAATCAGTGAAAATGTCGATAATGCAGAAGAATACTTCAATTCTATTGGAAACAAAGCGGAACGAAAAGGCTTTGGAACCGTTCAGATGAATCGGAGCGAGGCAAACAAGACGATTCGGCACGGAAACAGCCGGGCAAAACAGGCAGCACTTGCGGCTGTGCCGGAAGTAATTGCCAAAGGTAAACAAATTGGATATGAAGAAAACTGGCTTGGGAAGGGCTTTGATACATATGTCTTTGCAGCTCCGATTGAAATGAACGGAACGAAACTTTACGAAGGTGTTATTGTACGCGCTTATCTGCATGATGGAAGAAAAACGTTCTATGTGCACGAGGTGTGCTGGACGGATGGAAGCAACATTCTGATGAACGAGGACGGAACGATAACAAAAAAAGAAGATACTTCCACACAGCTCTCGAGGTCTGTGCTGAACAACCTTGCGGATGTCCAGGAAGTATCTTCTGATACTACTATAGCACAGAATGACGCGACTGTAAAGAAAAATGTGCGGATGCAGATCGCGGAAGCGGACGAGGTGGAAAAGCTGCGCGCCGAGCAGCAGGCGCTGAGCGAACAGCAGAAAGCGCTGAAGGAAGAGCGCACGGCATGGCTGGAAAGCGCAGAAGTGAAAGCCGTTGAAGAAAAGAAGAAAGCGCTGGGGAATTTTTCGGCACAAGCAAAGGAGTACCGCGAGAGCGAGGAATACCAGAGCTACATTGCAAAGCGCAAGGACTACAACAGCCGTCTGGCGCAGCTGGAAGAACAGAGCGCGGCGCTGGGCGACCGGATGCGAGAAGCAGGAGAACGGCTGCAGGCAAGGGCGGATGCAAAGGCGAACGACCGGCAGCTGGCCTATAATGCGGAAGCAGAAAAACACGGCGGGAAAGCAGAGTACCGCAGGCAGCTGGCAAAAGAGCGGTTCGGCGTGACCGAGGACTTTAAAAAGGCAGGGTACATTCTGCCGGACGGCAAGATGCTGAACTTTGCGCAGAGCGAGCGGACACGGGACACGGACCATAGGGCGATCCGGGAAGTGTTCGGCCCGGCGGAAACAAAGACCGGCACGGAAGCGCTGAACGAGTTTTTGCTGGACGGAAACGTGCGCGTGATGGCAGAGGGACCGGGCATCGACCTTTCGGCAGACACGGAACCGACCGCACAGCAGATGGAACAGATCCGGAAGATGGTGGACGAGCTGAGCGGGGAACGCGGACAGTTTATTCTGGACATTTCCACGGCGGACGGACGTGTGGCGGCAAGCAAAGCGTACAGCGGGAGTGTGGACGCGGACAAAGTGGTGCGCGAGATCCGGGAATATTACAGGACCGGGGAGCTGGCACAGGAAAGCGAACTTGCAAAGTTCCGCTATCAGCTGGCGGAGCAGGCAGACCGGGACGCGAAGCGGAACGAGCAGCAGCAGGCAAGCCGGGTGATCGCGGAGAAAGCGGCGGCGCTGGACACGCTGAGCCAGTTCTTTGGGCTGACACGGGGCGTGAACGTGAGCCGCAGCGCGGTGGACGAGCTGGCCGGGCGCTGGCTGAAGGCCAACGGCAGCAAGGCCGACCGGGCGAAGCTGGCGCAGGAGACCGAAGTGCTGGTGAACTACCTGAAGGCCGACGGCGCGGACATGAACAAGGCCGAAGCACTGGCCGAAACGCTGGCGGGCGAGATCCAGGACGGGGCGACCTACCGGAACAGCGAGCTGTGGGACGAGTACCCGGAGCTGCACAAGCTGGAATACACCGTGAACAAGACCGGACAGGCGAAGGCAGAACTGGTGAAGCGGTACGGCAGCTGGAGCGAGGCGGTGGCAGAGGCAAGACGCCACGGCGTGACGCTGCGGCAGGCCGACGGCGTGCGGGACGGAAACCCGGCGGAACAGTATGAGAGCATCATCAATGACACCCGGGCGACGGGCGGGATCACCGACGGCGCACGGGCGCTGTGGAAGGCAGCGGCGGAGAAGGCCGGTGTGGCGGGGGCATTGAGCATGGAAAGCACCGAATGGCTGGACGTGCTGATGAACCTGCATGATGACATCAAGCCGAAGACGATGAGCCGGTTTGCAGACGATGCGGAGTACGAGGACGCGAAGGTGGAGCTGGCGGGCAGGATCATCGGGGACATCATGCAGCTGCCGCAGCTGACCGATGCCGAGGCTATTTTTGAAGGCATCCAGCGGCACAACATGGAAGTGGCGAAAGCTGCTGCGGGAGACGAGAGCCGGGCCGCAGAAGTGGAGAAGGGCCTGAAGGGGGTGCAGAAAGCAAAGAGCAAAGAGTTCAACCGGCGGCTGGCCGAGAACCAGCGCACGGCGGGCCGGAACGCGGAAGTGCAGCAGATGCGGCAGCTGCAGCGGCAGAACGCGAAGGCGGAAAAGCTGCTGAACGAAAACCTTGAAACACTGGGTGTGGACGTTGACAACGTGGGAGACCTGAACGAAAAGCTGACCGTGCTGCGGGAAAGCTACGAGCGGGAAATGAAGGCCGAAGTGAAGCGGATGAAAGCGGAACGGCAGCAGATGCTGGATGAGGCAAAGCTGTGGTACCGGGAGCGGATGGGAGAGCTGCGGGAAGAGAACGCGGACCTTGCCCGACAGGTGAAAGCGGAACAGCGGCGCGCGGACAAGGCGGAGTACAGCCTGATCGTGCAGGAAAACGAGATCATGGAATGGGAGGATGAGAACCAGAGGAAAGCGGCGGCGTGGCAGGAAAAGCAGGCACAGCGGAATGCGCTGGCCATTGAGACGGCGCGCCAGCAGCGGGACGAAGAGATCGCCATTGCAAAGAGAGTGGCGGAAAAGCGGGTGCAGCGCGCGCGGGACGGCCGGAAGATGGACGAGCTGAAGCGGGGCATCCGGCAGGATGCGGCGGCGCTGAACCAGATGGTGCTGCGGCCGAGCAAGGGCAAGTATGTGAGCCAGCGGCTTATCGTGCAGGCGGCCGAGGTGGCGAAGATCGCCGACATGACCGTGCTGAACGACCGGGCTGTGAACCAGCTGACGCGGCTGCAGAACAGCATCCAACAGAGCATGGGAAGCGAAGGCAGCCCCACGGCCATGACCACCGAGTGGGAGCAGACCGGGGTGCCGAAGCTGATCACGGCGCTGCAGAACGACCTGACGGCGTGGAAGGATGCGAAGCTGGCTGACCTGCAGGCGAAGCTGGCGGAAGCTGAAGCGCTGCCGGAAAGCGAGAAGGCGTTGGCGCTGCAGGAACGGCTGCGCAAACGCATCCGGGAGACCGAGAACCGCACCTACCTGCCCATGACGGTGGACCAGATGCGGATGCTGAAGGCCATTACCAGCGCGACGCTGCATGTGATAAGGAACGAGAACAAGACCGTGAGCCTTGCGAAGGCCGAAGAGGTGAGCAAGATCGCGGACGAAGCGGCCTATGAGGTGAAGCGGAGCAAGGGAAACCACCCCGGCGGGGCGCTGGACGGAGTACAGAACCTGCTGACCAAGTACAACCTTGACATGCTGGGAGCCGAGCGGGTGCTGCGGATGCTGGGCGGATACAAGAATGGCGGGCAGATGGAGAAGATCGGGCAGATGCTGAACGACGGACAGTACCGCCAGACGAAGATCACCATCGAGGGCGAGAAACTTTTTGCGGACGTGACGGGAAAAAAGCACGCCAAGGAAGCGCGGGCCTTTGCGGGGCCGGGAGCGGACCTTGTGGACGTGGGCCTGACCGACTCGAACCGCAACGCTGTGCCGCTGACCCACGCGCAGATGTGCAGTTTGTATATGCACCTGCAGAACAAGGACAGCCGGGAACACTTGCTGACCGGCGGCATGGTGGTGCCGGATGCGAAGCTGTACAGCAAAGGCGACGTGGAGCAGGCCTACCAGAAGGGACAGCTGGTGCAGCTGGGCATGCTGAGCGACGGACACGGGGAAGCCATGGCGGACACCATCCTGAACACACTGGAAGCGGCCATGACCGACTACGACCGGGCGTGGTGCGCGGACATGAAGGAGTTTTTCGGAAACTACACCACGAAGCTGATCAACGAGACGAGCCTGCAGCTGGTGGGCTACAAGCGGGCGACCGTGAAGAACTACTACCCCATCGCGGTGGACAAGGCGGCGCTGGCGACCGAGATCGACGGTGTGAAGATGGACGCGACCATCGAAGGCCGGGGCTTTTTGAAGAACCGTGTGAAGAGCAGCAAGCCTATTTTGCTGGAAGAGTGTTCGAGTGTGGTGCAGCGCAGTTTGCGGGACACGGCAGCGTATGCCGGACTTGCGGCACCCATCCGGGATGTGCAGAAGATCCTGAACGCGGGGGTGGAGACCCGGGACGGGGTGAAGACCCTGAAGAACGGTATCATTAAAGAGCAGTGGGGCACGAAGGCCGTGAGCTATCTCGATGACCTTTTGACCGACCTGCAGACCACCCAGCGGCACCGATCGAACGGCGTGAGCCGGATGCTGAGCACGCTGCGCGGCAACTACGCGGGGGCGGTGCTGACCCTGAACCCGGGCGTTGCCATTGCACAGGCGGCGAGCCTGCCGACGGCAGCGGCGGTGCTGGGCGGTGACACCATGGCGGCGGTGGTGCCCTTTGTGAAGAACCTTTCGCCCAAGCAGCGGGCGGCGCTGGAAACGGAGATCGCACAGCACGGGGACGTGCTTTTGCAGTGGCGGCAGCGTGGGACCGGAAAAGGCGAGCTGCAGAGCATCGGAAAGCGGGAAACACTGGCGCAGAAGGGAATGGACAAACTGCCGAAGGCGCTGACCGGGTGGATCAACGGTATGGACGAGATCACGGTGGCGGCACTGTGGGAAGGCAGCAAGGCCTATGTGAAAAACCACGCGGCAGAGTTTGAGGGCGCGGAAGTGACCGGCAGCCCGGCATACTGGGAGGCGGTGAACCGCACCTACCAGAAGGTGATCGAGCAGACCCAGCCGAACTACACCGTGATGCAGCGAGCCGGCATCCAGCGCAACCCGGACGAGATGGTAAAGACCTTTACGATGTTTACCACCCAGCGGTTCCAGAATGCGGGCATCCTGATCGACGCGGTGGGCGACTGGAAAGCGCAGGCGGCGCGGTACAAGGCGGACGCCAGCAACGCGAACAAGGCAGAGCTGCAGCGGGCGACAAAGCAGCGGAACCGGGCCATCGTGAGCCAGGCGGCGCAGGTGGCGGTGTTTGCCATGATGAAGATCGGCGCGGATTTCCTTTTGCACCGGTGGGACCGGGAGCAGGACGAGAACGGCGACGTGACCCTGAAGAGCATGGTGGACCGCTTTTTCTCGCTGTCCACCGAGAGCACGATGGGAAACTTTTTGTGGGGCAGCGAGCTGTACAGCCTGATCGACAATGCCGTGCAGGGCAAGGACTACGACGTGATCAGTGCCACGAACATCAGCGCGGTGAACGACATGGCATCGGACCTTGTGAAGTTTACGGCAGAGCTGAAGAAGGACACCAGCGAGATGGACGAGGCGAAGCTGGAAAAGCACCACCAGAAGCTGCTGCAGAAGGGGCTTGCCCTGATCGAGAACGGCTTTGAGATCGCGGGTGTGCCCTACGGCAACGGCCGGAAGATGGTGGACGCGGTGCGCGCCTACGCGGGGGACATTGAGAACGTGGCGCAGGGCGGGAAGTTCAGCTTCAACAGCCTGCCGGAGAGCGCGACCGGGCAGTATGACCGGCTGTACAATGCCTATGCCGGCGGCGACGCGGACGAAGCGCAGGCAGCCGTGGAAAAGCTGACCGCCATGGGGAAGGAGGATGAGATCTACAAGCAGATGAAAACGCGGCTGAAGAAGTATGACGCGAACACCCGGGCGGCGGCGAAGGCGCAGATGGAAGGAAACGACGCCGAGCGCTACCGGCTGGAAACGGAAACCATTGAAAAGCTGTACGAGGTGATGGGCATCCGGAAAAACGTGAAGGAGGACGCGCCGAAGCGGGAGGCCGTGATCGACTGCGTGACAAGCGCGGTGAACACGCTGGAAACCGAAATGCTGAAGGGCGACAGCGGGGACATGTACGCGGACCTGAGCGAAGCGATGGACAGCCGCAGCGCGAAGGACGTGCAGGCCGAGTACGACCGGCTGGTGAAGGCCGGTAGGACACCAAGCAGCCTGAAGACCAAGATCACGGAATTGGCAAAGCCGGACTACCTTGCAGGCAGCGATGCGGACAAGCAGCAGCTGGCCGACGTGCTTCTGGCGCTGACCGACGCGGACGGGAACGCACTGTACACGGAAAAGACGTTTGCACAGTGGGAGAAAAACGCAGAGAAGGAAGCGGAGAAGGAACCGGAAGCGGATCCGTATGAGAAACTAAGATGAGAAAAGCACCCCGGCGGGAAAGATCTGCCGGGGTGCTGCTGTTTGCGAAAGTGCACAGTTTTTGTTTTGGAGAAAGGGCGGTAGACTGAAAGAAAACGGAAGGAGGGACCGGACATGCAGGTAAGGATCGTAGAAAAGCACTTTGGCGGGGTGGAGTTTTGCCCGGAGATGAAGATGCTGCATCTGGGCGGGCAGAGCAGCGCGAACGTGGAAAGGCTGGAATTTATCCTGCCGGAGAGCTGGCAGGGCAAGAGCGTGACGCTGCACATCCAGCGGCAGGACGGCACGATGCCATCACCAACTTTGCTGGACGAAAACAACAGCTGTGCGGTGGGCAAGGAGTTTACGGCTTCGCCCTGCGGGCAATGGATGCTGCTGGCGCTGGGGGAGGACGGATTCCGGGCACTGACGCGGCCGGCAAAATACGACTGCTACGAGACACTTGCCACAGACGGCGACGCGGAGATCAGCCCGACGCAGTACGAGGCCTTTGTGGCGCAGGTGGTGGGCTATTCAAATGCTGCACAGAGCGGTGCGAAGGAAGCCCGAAATGCGGCAGCGGCGGCAAAGCGGGATGCGAACAAGGCAGAAGCGGCAAGGATGGAGGCTGCAACAGCGGCGTCCGAGGCCGGAGCGGCGCAGAGTGCGGCGGAAGGCAGCGCGAGCCGCGCAGAAATGGCGGCTGACCGGGCAGAGCTGACCGCACCCTCAGACGGCGCAGTGCGCAGCGTGAACGGCCAGGGCGGCGTTGTGACCCTGACGGCTGCAGACCTTGGCGCAGTGGAAGAGAACAGCGCCGGATATGTGAAGAGCATTACCATTACAGGGCAGACCGTGACCCTGACGATGGGAGACGGAAGCACCCGGACGCTGCAGACAAAGGACACCACGGCGCTGGAAAACCTGACCGGCATCCTTGACACGGCGCACGGCGGGACCGGAAAGAACACTGCCCTGACAGCGGAAGATGTGGGTGCCTACAGCAAAGAGGAAAGCTACGGAAAGACGGAAGTGTACTCGAAGACGGAAGCGGACGGAAAGTTCGGCGCGCCCTACAATCTGCCCGCAGCGACGAAGACCCGGCTGGGCGGCGTGAAAGCGGGAAGCGGACTGAGCGTGGAGGCGGACGGAACGCTGAACGCGGAAGCCTACACCAAAAAGGAAAGCGACGCGGCACAGGAAACGCTGAAGAAGGAAATGCAAACCACGATGCAACAGAAGATCAGCGCGGCATCCGCGATCACCGCCAGCGGAAAAGGTTATATCCGTTTCTCGGACGGCACGCAGATCTGCTGGAATACAGCGAAGCTGACCTACCGGAGCACCTACTATGTTTTCACGTTCCCCGTGCCGTTTATCGATACTACCTATGCGGTTGCGGGCATGAAAACAGCCGAAATCAGTGACACAAGCAATAACAATTTTTACTTTAATAAAAAAACAACGGATAGAGTGGAAATCAAAAGTGCTTGCAACAGCTACAACGAGAACCCGTATAGTACCTTGATCGTAATCGGGCGCTGGAAATAAGGAGGGAGACATGGATATCAAACTCGGAAGCACCATTGCAAAGCCTGTTGTAACGCAGGCACAATGCGATGCCTATACCGCTATGGCAGACGCCGTAGCCGCCCACAACACTGCTTGCGGCGTTGGCAGTATGCGATGGCGTATCGAGGATAAAGAGCACTGCTACGCCATCGCAGAGGATGGGGTCGTACAGCCGCCCACCGCCGAAGAGCTGGCGGCGAAGGAAGAAGCGCGCAAAAAGCAGGAAGCAAAGGACAAGCTGCCGGAGCGCGTGGACGCGCTGGAAACCGCAAACGACGATATTATTTTGATGATGGCTGATTTGATTGGAGGCTGATTTTTATGAAAACCCTGAACGCACTCAAACTTCGCATTATGACCCGCGCTTTCAAAATCCGAATTGCCGCTGGTGAAGTCTTTGAAGACATCGCCGCCGACTACCCGTCCCTGACCACGGACGATCTGGAAGCCATCAAGGCAGAGCTGGAGAAGTAAAGGAGTTAAGCGATGGAAAAGACAATCATGGACGTGAGCCGCCATCAGGGCGTCATCGACTGGGACGCTGTGAAAGCAAACGGCAAGGTGGATGGGGTGATGCTCAAGACTGTATCCACCAACGGAAGGCTGTCCAAGCGCAAGGACGGGCTGTACATCGACCCGACCTTTGAGCGCAACTACGCGGAGTGCAAGCGTGTGGGCCTTCCGGTGGGCGTGTACTACTACACCTACGCCACCGACAAGCAGATGGCGGACGCAGAGCTTGACCTGCTCAAAACCGCCCTGACCGGCAAGACCTTTGAGCTGCCCATCAGCGTGGACGTGGAGGACAACAAGATCAAAAAGCTATCCACTCAGGAGCTGACCGACCTTGCAGCCTATGCGCTAGGCACGGTGGAGCGCTGGGGCTTTTATGCCCTGCTGTATGTGGGGCTGTACTTTGCACAGACAGAGCTGTACATGGGCGGCGCGGCGCTGAGACCCTACGATGTGTGGCTGGCGCGATACCCAAAGGACAAGACCAAAACGAAGCCGGAGGATAAGCCCAAAACGGCGTTTGCCTTTGGCATGTGGCAGTACACCAGCACGGCAAGGATGCCGGGGGTGAGCACCAATGTTGATATGAGCCACGCATACAAGGACTATGCCAGCATCATCAAGCGTGCCGGGCTGAGTAAAGTGAAGGGGGTGTGACCAATGGCGAGTATTCTTGCTGCCGCAGGCATTCCGACGGCGGTGCTTGGGCTTCTCGTCTGGCAGCTGAAGCGGCGCATCGAGCGTCAGGAAGCACGGCAGGAAGCCGCAGAGAAAGCCCGTGAGGAGTTTGAGACGAACCTGTACGAAAGCTCCCTCGCCGCAATCGCGCTGGGAGAAGCCACCGCCAAAGCCGTGCAGCGCATCCCGGACGCACACTGCAACGGCGATATGCACGCCGCCCTCGACTACGCGGCCGAGGTAAAGCATAAGCAGCGCGATTTTGTCGCCAAGCGCGGCATCAGCGCGATCATCAACTGAGAGAAAGGAATCTGACCATGGAAGCAGTATTGACTAATATCTTGAACGTTGTCCCCGGCTGGCTTGCCCTTGTCCTGATGCTGGGCGGGCTGGCCTTTTACATCGTGGGCGCCATCCGGCTGGGCTACGGCGCATCCGTCCGGCCGCTGGTGCTGGACCTCATCGACCGCGCCGAGCACGAGATCCAGGGCACCAAGCGCGGCGCAGAGCGCAAAGCGTGGGTGACCGCAAAGCTGCGCGCCGCGCTGGACGGCAGCAAGTTCGGAAAGCTTTTCAGCTGGGCGATCACCGACGAGACCATCGGCAGAGTAATCCAGTTCTGCTTTGACAGGGCAAAGGATGTTGTCGGGAAACAGTAAACTCAATACATAGCATCAGCCCCGGGGAGCCTGACGGTTCCTCGGGGCTGATGTTTAGTGGGGCATGTGGCGGTAAAAGGAACAGGGAATATAAAGAACGATGGCGGTGGGGAAAACGGTGACTGTCGGGTTCGACTGGGGTTTTGGTTTGTCCACCACAAAAAGCACCTGAGAACGTAAGTTTTCGGGTGCTTTTCTGCAGTTGCAACCCGCTTTTAAAGAAACAGGCGATAAAAACGAATCTTTCGGATGAAAAACGCAATCAAATTGCGACAGCACTTGCAAAAGCACAGAGCGGCATCAAATGCATCCAGGCAAACGGCCCGGATGTCAGCCTGCCGGAGATCATGCGAGTTTGCACAGAACTACAAGGCGTGATTCGTGGAATAACACTATTGAACGACTGATAAACAACAACAGCCCCGTGGAACCAAACGGAACCACGGGGCTGTTGTTATGTCAACAAGAGGGCGTTGTCAAAGGCAAAGCCGTCGGCCTGCGTTTTCAGGTCGGCCTGCAGCTTCGCCACCTGTGCATTCAGAGCGGCAACGTCCACGCCGTCGAACTTTGCAAGGCCGTCCTGCGCGGTCTTGAGCTGAGCCTGTGCGGCGGTCAGCAGGCCGCAGAAGCCGATACCGCCAGAGCCGCGCCTTTTTCTCTTCGTAGGTCACTTGGTTCTCCTTTCCATGGTGGGTATGGTGGGAAGATGGCTATTTTTGAAAACTCCCCAATAGGAACAAAAAAATAGAATATAAAAAATAGAATATATAGAAAAGTCTGCAAACAGACCCCTTTGCCACCATACCCACCATACACTCAGTTTTTCAGGCGGGTCTGTTCGTACAGCGGGCGGCTCCGGGCAGGCGGAGAGGACGGCTCGGCGCTGCGCCCCAGAGCCATGCAGCGCAGGCCTTCGTCCGACAGGGCGATGCCCACATACTCAAAGTAATACATCCCTTTGTGCACCTCGTAATGCTTTTGGACCTCCATGCCGAACTGCTTGTTGGCCATGTGCCATTTTTCGTTGCTCTCGCTGCACCAGCTCAGATAGGTGCGGAACAGCACGCTGGCCTGCACGGCTTCGCCCTCGGCGGGCACGGTGCAGTCGGCAAGGAAGGCGGCGATGCGGTCCTGATCCTGCCGGTAGGCGTTGACGGCGCTGTCCACTGCCGGGCAGGCAGACCGTGCCGTTTGCCGCCCTGACTGTTGCGCAGCGCTATTATGCATCCGTTAAAGAAAGCTTGTATGAGTATTTCAAAGGCGCCTTTGCAAATCAGGACATCACATTCCGTGGTGCGGTACAATCGATTGCCGGTGACGGTGCGCCGGTCATCAACGCTTACCGGTTCAGCGATGTCACCGGGCTGCTCCGTTTTTTCTGCCCTATGACCCTCACATTTACCGGGTTTCTGTGTGAAACGGCGTATAATCTGCGTAAACGACGAACGTCGTGTATTGAACCGTCCTTTTCAGGATGGTATAATTTTAACAAGGAAGAAGCGGATGAAAAACACGCCGCAGGGCGGATCGTGAGGAACGCTTATGAGACAGAAAACAAAAAATATCGCACTGTCAGCCGCGGTGATGATCACGGTTCTGGTGTGCATCGTGTTCTACAGCGGATACACCCGTCAGCAGATCTGCCGCGAGAGCACGGCAAACCTGCTTTCCACCTACAGTCAGGTGACCAAGACCTTTAACATGTTCGTGCAGCGGAACTGGAACGTCCTTGAGGTCTGGGGCAAAGACCTTGAAGATCTGGACGGCGATCCGGATGCATCGCGCAAATGGCGCACATATGTGGAGGAACGCGCGACCTGGCAGTACAGTGAGGCAGTGCTTTTCAATGAGGAAAACCAGTATTGGACAGTCGGCGGCCGGCAGGGAGACGCCCCGCACATGAAGGCTGCGCTGGCGGAGCTTTACGCTTCCGACGGTCCCATCGTGACCAGCTATATCTCCAGCAAAGGGGTGCGCAAGGTCATGTTTGCCATGCAGGTACAGCCCATCACAATAGATGGTGTCACCTATACGTCGCTGGCGCTGTGCTACGACAACACCACACTGGAAAACCTGCTCGGCGGTCTGGCTTATGAAGGCCAGAGCGACTGCTACATCGTGCGCACGAACGGCGACGTGGTGCTTTCCACCGAGCCGAGGACGGTGATCCCCGAACAGCTGACCAACCTCTTCGACTATCTTGAAGACAACACGGAAACGTACCAGATCGATTTCAGCCAGACGCGCAGTGCTGTCCAACAGAAGGAAACCGGCGGTGTGGCCTACGACATTGCATCAACGCGGTATTATCTGGTGTATCAGCCTGTTGGTGTGAAGGACTGGTCCATCATCGGTGTCGTACCGGCCAGTGCTGTGGAAAGCGGCATGAACGCCGTGCAGGCCAACACGATTTTGCTGCTGCTGGCACTGTTTGCGGTCATTCTGTTCGGCATGAGCAAAATCTTTTACGATGAGGCAAAAATGCGCCGTGAGCGGGCAGAAGCCGAAAAGCAGGAGCTGCAGCGCCGCAAGGAAATTGCTGACGAGATGTTCGAAGGAATGGCCCGTCTTGTAGACCGCTTTGCCATCTGCGACCTCGACACCGATCGCTATGAGGACCATGAGCGGAAGAAAGAAGATCTTTACCCGCCGGAAGGTTCCTTCCGGGAGCTGCGGGAGGAGATCTCCCGCAAGTATGTTGCGTTGACCGACGGCGAGAACGCAAAGCTCACCCGGATGCTCTCGCCGGAAAACCTCCGCGCTCAGCTCAAGACGCCGGAGGACGCCCTCAAGTTCGAGTACGCCGCCCGCGACAAGAGCGCTTTCCTGATGATGACGGTGGTGCCCTGCGGCTGGGAGGAAGGACGGCTCACCCGCGTGATGATAATCGCACAGGATATGGGCAGGCAGCATCTGCTGCAGGAGCTGGCCAACACCGATGCCCTCACCGGCCTGCTGAACAAGCGGTATTTCGACGCAGTGGTCGGTGCGCTGGAACGGCGCGGGCAGGCGTTTGCCTTGTTTTATCTGGATCTCGACCGCTTTAAGCCGGTGAACGATACCTACGGCCACGCTATGGGCGACCGGCTGCTGCAGGAAGTAGGTAAGCGGCTGCAGGGCTGCATCCGTGGCTCAGACTATGCGTTCCGTCTGGGCGGCGATGAGTTTGCACTGCTGCTGGTGGGCGAGCTGAGCGCTGAGGACTGCCGCCGCAAAGCTACGAAGGTGGGCATCGCGGTGGCAGAAGTGTATCAGCTGGACGGCAACGATATCTTTATCGGGACGAGCTGCGGCTGGTCGCTGTTCCCGTCCGAGTGCCCCAGCGCCGAACAGGCCCGTCTGCTGGCTGACAAGCGGATGTATGCCGACAAACAGCGCCGCCATGCACTCTATGATCACGGCCTGCGTGCAGACTGAAATGAGCTGCAAACAGAACAAACCCCCGGAAGGACCTTCAGGATCCCCGGGGGTTCGTTTTACTTTTTTTACAGGTGCATCAGGCTGCGCTGTTCGCTGGCGCGGAGGCGGAGCGCTGCTGCGATGAATGCCTTGAACAGCGGGTGAGCGCGGTTCGGGCGGCTCTTGAATTCGGGGTGGAACTGTGCGCCCAGATGGAAGTCGCGGCCGGGCAGCTCCACGGTCTCCACCAGATGGCCGTCCG
>ERZ1034998.200-NODE-200-length-41180-cov-50.999465_pt1 | contig 41180 bp, 36 predicted proteins | sample MGYA00520621_ERZ1034998 | MGnify/ENA primary metagenome ERZ1034998 (study PRJEB33766, sample SAMN09781748) | gut metagenome | biome: gut microbiome | host: Homo sapiens | place: Madagascar | study: EMG produced TPA metagenomics assembly of the PRJNA485056 data... | reverse complement strand
GCAGTTCCATCTGTGTGAGTCCACGGAGAAGATCCCGAAGTTCGAGGACGTGCTTCAGATGGTAGACGGAAAAGTGCCTTTGATCGTGGAGTTCAAGATCGAGCGCACCGACCTGTCTTTGTGTCCCCTTGCAGATAAAATGCTGCGGGCCTACAAGGGAATGTACTGCATGGAGTCCTTCAACCCTCTGGGTGTGTGGTGGTATCGGAAGAAACATCCGGATCTGGTGCGAGGCCAGTTGTCCGATGCTTTTCTGAAAGAAGGAGAGTATGTCGGGATATTATATTTTGTATTGCAGAATCTGCTGCTGAACTTCGTGACCAAGCCGGATTTTGTGGCATACAATCATCATTATCCTGAAATCCTGTCCCGGAAGCTTTGCAGAGGTTTGTACCATAATACTGCAGCCGCATGGACCATCAAGAGTCAGAAGGAACTGGACGAAGCGAGAAAACATTTCGATATTTTCATCTTCGACAGTTTTGTACCGGAAGCGGCAAAGTAGAGAAAACAGCATAAAAAGGTCGGTTCCATGCTCCCCAGGAAACCGGCCTTTTACTATATGCGATATGCGAGGAAAAAATATGTATACCAAAGAAGAATTGAAACAGCAGTTACGGAATGTAGGACTTACCGGAAAAGAGACGATCCTGATCCATTCTTCCATGAAGGCCATCGGAGAAGTGGAGGGCGGTGCGGATATTGTGCTGGATGCCTGGATGGAATATTTTGCGGAAGGCCTTCTGCTATTGCCGACCCATACCTGGGCCAATGTGAATGCACAGCACCCGGTGTATGACTATCGTAATACCCCATCCTGCGTGGGACTGCTGACCAATCTGTTCCGGCAGAGAGAGGGTGTGGTGCGCTCCCTGCATCCCACCCATTCTTTAGCGGGGTACGGAAAAAATGCTGCCGAATATCTGGCAGGAGAGGAAGAACGTAACACTCCATGTACCCCGGGAGGAGCCTACGACCGGCTGAAAGACTGCGGTGGTAAGATTCTGCTGGTTGGCGTTGGACATGAACGCAATACTTATATCCACAGTGTGGAAGAGGTGCTGAATGTTCCGAATCGTCTGGCGGCGGGGCCCATGTTATTGACAACGATCCTGCCGGACGGAAGAGAAAAGAAAGTATATATGAGAAAACACTATAATCCCGACCAGCCCCATATCTCGGAAGATTTTGTGAAATTGAACCAGGCGTTTCTGGATTGTGGAGCAGTGGAAGTGGTGATGTTCGGAGATGCGAAGTGTCTGCTGTGTGATGCGCAGAAAGTGTTCCGGGTGGTACGGCATGTGCTGGCACCGGATCCGGAATGTCTTGTGACGAAACCGGAGATTTCTGCGGAGCGGTGGAGAGGATTCCGGGCATGAAAAAGGATCAGTCCCGTGGGACTGATCCTTTTGGTCTGTCTTGCTATTAAGCTACAACAGTAACGTTGGTAGCACGGATCTTGCTGCTGTTCTGAGGATCGCACTCGGTATCGAAAGTTACCTTCTGGCCCTCTTCCAGAGACTTGAAACCATCAGCATTGATTGCGGAAAAGTGTACGAATACTTCCTCGCCGTTAGCATCGTTGGTGATGAAACCATAACCCTTCTGAGCATTGAACCACTTAACTGTACCGTTATTCATTATTGGTACCTCCTTTAATAATTCAGGCTTTGCCTGATCCTTTTGATGATTCTAAAACGTAGGACAAAAAAATCACATATTTTTGTAAAGCATCCGTGAAAAAGTAGCAATGTCTTACAAAAATATGTGAGATCAATGACTTTCATTTAGAATACGGTTAGAGTATACCATTGCCCTGATCGAAATGTCAATAATTATCTTTGATTTTTAGACCTATTTTCCTAAGGAAAAAGCATATGATTTTAAGAGTGACAGGATGCGGAGAATGACGATGGATCTTAGATTTTTGGGAAAAGTATTACAAGGGGCGCTGATCGGTCTGGGAGCAGTACTCCCGGGGATATCCGGCGGCGTTTTAAGTGTAGTGTTCGGAGTCTATCGACCGATCATGGAGCTGCTGTCGGATCCGGTACATAAGTGGCGGACCCATCTGCCGCGATTGCTCCCGTATATGATCGGTTCTGCGGCGGGATTTTTAGGTGTGGCGAATCTGCTTTCTTATGTGTTGGAGACCTATCCGGAGCAATCGGTCTGTGTATTTGTGGGGCTGATCGGCGGAATGCTGCCGTCCCTGTGGCGGGAAGCGGGAGAGCAGGGCAGGACCGGAGGAAACAGGATCGTCACCGGAGTGACGTTTGCGGCAATGATTTTTTTGCTGTTTTCGTTGCAGACTTCCAAGACTGCAGTGGAGCCGGGACTCGGAGCGTATCTGTTCTGTGGATTTGCCCTTGCTCTGTCGGTGATCGCTCCGGGGATGAGTTTTTCTACACTACTGATGCCCTTAGGGCTGTATACACCGTTCGTAGAGGGGATCGCTCATCTTCGGCCGGAGGTGTTGATTCCCGGAATGACCGGCTGCGTGGTGACTTTTGTGTGTCTGGCCAGGCTGGTAAACCGCCTGCTTGAAAAACAGTATGCGGGGATGTTCCACGGGATCTTCGGGATCATCAGTGCAGCTACAGTGATGACGGTTCCATGGAACAGTTTTGCCACATCTCCGGAGACCGCATCCCGGAATCTGTTCTGCATGGCGGCAGGAATCGTGGCGGCACTTCTTTTGGAAGTTATGAATGAAAAAATGGCATGTTTTCCCGAAAATGAGACAGAATAAGGAGCGGGAACCTTATCATGGAAAAAGGAAGGTAGAAACATGCAGATGTATGACATCGTGGCAACGGGAGTGCTGGGACTGTTGGTCGGTTTCTGGTCTGGCAGGAGTATCCGGTGGAAAATGCAAGAAACAGAAGAGACAGGGGAAGACAGGGAAGAGAGAAAAAATACAGCAGCCAGGCAACTGGTGAGGGAAGGTGTCACTATAGGCAGCCCGGTGAACGGAGAGATCCGTAAGCGCATGGAAGAGACCGCTGAAGAGACCGCTGATGCCGGAACTGGCTGTATCAGCATCGTGCCAGAGGATGGAAAGGTCTATGCGCCCACGGCAGGAAAGGTATTGAAACTCTATCCCATGGGAAACCGGATCCGATTCCGCACGGACAGCGGACTGGAACTGCTGTTGAATATCTGCAGAGACAGGGAAGAACTGCACAGCGCCTATTATCATTGCAATGTCCTGCAAAACGAGATCGTGCGCAAAGGAAAACTGCTGATGGAATTTGATCAGGAGGGCCTGGCAAGGGAAGGCGTGGATACGGCGGTGACGGTGGAAATGTGCCAGATCCCGGAGCGGGGACAGATCGTCGGTACCTGGAAAGATTATATCCGGGCGGGAGAGGAACTTCTGTGGATACAGCGTAAGGGAAGGGATCAGGAAGATTCTTTCTGCCTGCGGTAAGCTCCGGGAGTGGTGTGATAAGCGGAATGAAAGGCCCGGAAAAAGGTGCGGGAGCTTCCGAATCCCACATCCAGCGCAATCTGCGTCACGGAGAGCTCCGTGGACAATAGAAGATCTCTGGCATAGTCCAGCCTTCGGGAGTTCACGTAATCAGGAAAAGTGGTGTGGAGTTTCTCAGTGAAGATCCGGGACAGGACAAAGCGGCTGACACCGAATTCTTTCGAGAGACTTTCCAGGGATAATTCTTCGGTATAGTGGGCATCCAGATAGAGAAGCAGTCTTTGCTCCAATTCCAGGTCATCTGTGTTTTTACGCACTTGCAGAGGCAACGATGGCAGCAGGTCTGCCAGCAGGAGTGTGAGATACCCTTCCGCATAGACTTGTACATCGGAAGGTGTGGGACGATCCTTTTCCATGGCAGCGGCCAGTGTTTTAAGTCCCTGCAGGGCAATACGGCTGTGCTCTGACAGGGAGGAGACGGTAAAGTCATTGCGGGCAGGCTTTTTGTTCTGGAAAAAATGGCGGAAAGAGTGGCAGAAATCCGGCTCGAAGATACAGAGCAGATTCTGACCGGGTTCCACATGCTTCAGGCCATGCATCTGGTTCGGAAAAACCAGAACACCCTGACCGGGGGTAAGTAAAAAATCTTGCTGTTCCACGGTGACGGTGGTGGAACCGCTCAATACATAGATCAACTCCAACTGTCTGTGAAGATGGACGGCATAGGGGTTGTTTTTGGATAAATATAAATAAAGCTGTTCCTGACGGTTCTGGTAAAAGAAACTCAATGGGATTCCCTCCTGCAACTTTTGTCACTATTATGACATTTATAGTCGCTAAATGCAAGATTTGACACAAACTAATGGGAAAATGGCACGCGATACAAGGGAACATCTGTTATACTGAAATTGTTCAGAAACAGGTAACTATTATCAAATGAGTGTTGAACACCTGCATTCGTAAATAAAAGGCGGCAAAGGCTGCGGAATGGAGAAATTATGGACAAGACCAAGATACATAAAATGTGGATCGCTGATCAGGGCGACGGCACCTATACCAACCCGATCCTGTATACCGATTATTCGGACCCGGATGCCATTCGTGTGGGAGAGGATTATTTTATGATCGCTTCCAGCTTCTGTAACACCCCTGCAGTGCCTCTGCTGCATTCGAAGGATCTGGTGAACTGGAAGGTCATCAATTACATCATTGACAAGCTTCCCTTTGACTATTATGACAAGCCGGTACACGGCTGTGGTACCTGGGCACCGGCCATCCGTTATCATGAGGGAACTTATTACGTATTTATCCCCATGCCGGACGAGGGCATCATGATGTGCAAGACCACGGATCCTTTCGGCAAGTGGAGCGAGCCGGCTTATGTGCGTAAGGTCGTGGGCTGGATCGATCCCTGTCCTTTCTGGGATGAAGACGGCAAGGCTTACATGGTAACGGCTTTCGCCAGAAGCCGTATCGGTTTCAAGAGCATGCTGTATATGTCTCCCATCGAACCGGACTGCTCCGGAGTGCTGGATGACGGTCAGTTCATCTATGATGGCCATGCGACCCAGCCCACCATCGAGGGACCGAAGCTGTACAAGAGAAACGGCTATTACTATATCTTCGCTCCGGCAGGGGGCGTGAAGCCCGGCTGGCAGACCGTACTGCGGTCGAAAAATATTTACGGTCCCTGGGAAGAGAAAATCGTCCTGCATCAGGGAAATTCTCCTGTCAACGGACCTCACCAGGGTGCCTGGGTGGATACACCGGACGGACAGGACTGGTTCCTGCATTTCCAGGATGTGGGCAATGCAGGACGTATCGTTCATTTGCAGCCTATGCACTGGGAGAATGACTGGCCGGTGATCGGTGTGAATGAGGTGGACGGCTGCGGCGAACCGGTACTGCGCTATAAAAAGCCGGAAGTAGGAGCGACGTACCCAATCGATGCACCGGAGGACAGTGATTTCTTCGAAGGGGAAAATTTGGGATTACAGTGGCAGTGGAATGCCAATTATAAAAAGGAATGGTATGATCTGGAAAACGGCCAGCTCATTCTTCATGCCCAGGCCGCAGACCCGAAGACACAGCTGTGCGATATCAGCAATCTGTTATTACAGAAGTGGCCGGCACCGGAATTCTCCATTACCACCTGTCTGCATCTGGAACAGATGAAGGACGGCGATGTGGCAGGACTGGTATCGCTGGGCGGATGTTATACAGCACTTGCGGTGCAGAAAATAAACGGAAAGATGAGCCTGCAGCAGCGCACCGGCAACTGGACAAAGGACGATGAAGTGCGCACCGGTCTGGGCGAATGGAACAGTGATGTCATTTATATCCAGATGAAGGTGGAGAAGGAGATTTACCGTACATTTTATGTAGGAACCGCAGAAGAAAATTTACAGCCTGTGGGACAGATGGTGGAAGCAACTCCGGGCCGCTGGGTCGGTGTCAAGGACGGACTGTTTGCCATCAATGAGCAGGGTATGGAAGGCGGCCTGGTCGCTGCGGACTATTTCGTATATCAGGAGCTGTAACTATTCAGAGCCATGTAAATAGTATTGAATGCGCGTCGAATGCTTGCATTCGTAAGAGCATTTGATACTATTTATAGGGCGAAGTAACCACTATGAGCAAATAACATGCAAGCATGTTATTCAGGAAAGCCTCGTAGAGGCGGTTTTGCGAATGGGGTGCTGAATAGTTACTGAATCATAAAATTACATTTCTATTTACAATGCAATGACAATGTGATATTTTGGCAGTTGTTAATGTGATGATAAAGGAACGATGTAAGATATGACGGAAGAGAAAAAAATGTTATTTTCACAGGATGCACTGAAAAAATTATTGTGGCCGCTGATCATAGAGCAGTTTTTGGCAATCGCAATGGGAATGGCGGACACGGTGATGGCGGCCAGTTGTGGAGAAGCTGTGGTATCCGGAATCTCTCTGGTGGATAGTATCTGCGTATTGCTGATCGGTCTGTTCACGGCCATGGCCAGCGGCGGTGCCGTAGTGGCGGCGCAATATATGGGACACGGAGATAAGGAAATGGTAGGCCGGGCCTCCAATCAGCTGTTTATAGCGGTTGGGGGTGTGGCCCTTCTGTTTATGACGATAGCACTGATCTGGAACAAGGGATTGCTGGCACTGCTTTACGGAAATGTGGAGGCGGATGTCATGAATGCCGCAAGAATTTATTTTTATATTGTGGCGGTGTCCTTTCCTTTTCTGGGAATTTATAACGGTGGTGCGGCTCTGTTCCGTGCGGTGGGAGATTCCAAGGTGTCCATGAAAGTGTCATTGGTGGCAAATCTGGTAAATATTGCCGGAAATGCGATCCTGATCTATGGTGCAGGGATCGGTGCTGCCGGTGCTGCGTTGTCCACGCTGTTTTCCAGAATATTGTCGGCTGTGATGATCATAGTGCTGCTTGGAAAAAGTGACAAGATCATAGTGAGCAATCACTGGAGGGTCGATACGAAAATCTTGGGAAAGATTCTGTATATTGGTGTTCCCAACGGACTGGAAAACAGTATCTTCCAGATCGGTAAGCTTCTGACCACCAGTCTGATCGCCGGTTTTGGAATGGCTGCTACGACGGCAAATGCCGTAACAGGCAGTATTGCCAGCTTTCAGCAGATCCCTGCCAACGCCATCGGTGTAGCAATGATCACTGTGATCGGACAGTGCATCGGTGCAGGAGAGACAGAGCAGGCATTATATTATCTGAAAAAAATGATGAAGGCGGCGTATGCCTGCATGGTCCTGTTGGGAATTCCCATGATTATTTTTGCAAGGCCGATCTGCGGAATCTATCATCTGAGTCCGGAGACAATGAAAATAACTGTTTTTCTGTTATGTTACAGCTGTGTATGTTGTATGCTGGTGCATCCGTTGTCCTTTGCACAGTCCAATGCACTTCGCGCTGCGGGAGATGTGAGATTTACCATGATCGTGGCGATCGCTTCCATGTGGCTCTGCCGTGTGGGCATGGCATATATCCTGGGACAGGGTCTGGGACTTGGCGTCATCGGCGTCTGGATCGCTATGACCATGGACTGGGTCGTACGGGCATTTTTGTTCACTAACAGGGTACGTACGGGAAAATGGCTGAAGTATAAGGACCGGCTGGTGAAGTAAAGTAATATAATGCAATCTGGAGAGGAATAGAGGCGCAGTGGACAAAAATATCTGCTGCGCTAAAGTTTTACATTGACAGATTTTGCAATGTGTTTTAGCATATTTTTATAGAAATTGTAACGGTTCCGCCAGGATCGTTACGCAATAATACATAGCACATCAAAGTGCAGAAATGAGGCAGAACATGAGCAAAAAGCCCTATGCAGAGCGTAATCTGAAATTCGAGACATTACAGTTACATGTGGGACAGGAGCAGCCCGATCCTGTGACCGGTGCCAGAGCCGTTCCCATTTATCAGACATCTTCTTATGTATTCCGCAACTGCGATCACGCAGCAGCCCGTTTCGGACTGGAAGATCCGGGTGAGATCTACGGTCGTCTGGGCAACCCGACACAGGGCGTCTTCGAGCAGCGTATTGCAGCACTGGAAGGCGGTACCGCAGCTCTGGCGGTAGCCAGTGGCGCAGCAGCTATCTGCTACACGATCCAGAACCTGGCAAAACAGGGAGATCATATCATTTCTGCAAATAATATTTACGGCGGCACCTACAATCTGCTGGCGCATACTCTGGTGGACTACGGTGTGACCACTACTTTCGTGTCTCCTTCCGATTATGACAGGATCGAAGCAAGCTTTCAGGAGAACACCAAGGCTCTCTACATCGAGACTCTGGGCAACCCCAACTCTGATGTGGTAGACATCGAGCGTCTGGCACAGATCGCCCATGCACACAAGGTGCCTCTGGTAGTAGACAATACTTTTGCTACTCCTTATCTGGTACGTCCTTTTGAGTACGGTGCAGATATCGTAGTACATTCCGCTACGAAGTTCATCGGCGGACACGGCACCAGCTTAGGCGGTGTGATCGTGGAAAATGGTAAATTTGACTGGGAGGGCAGCGGCAAGTTCCCTCATCTGTGCACTCCGAACCCCAGTTATCATGGTGTGACTTTCACCAAGGCAGTACCGGGCGCGGCTTTTGTGACCGCTATCCGTGCAATGCTCCTGCGTGATATGGGCGGATGCATTTCCCCTGTCCATGCATTTATTTTCTTACAGGGACTGGAGACACTGTCTCTGCGCGTGGAGCGTCATGTGGAGAATGCACTGAAGGTGGTACAGTATCTGAACAACCATCCGCAGGTAGAGCGCGTGCATCATCCTTCCGTATCCACGGATCCGGAGCAGCAGGCATTGTATAAGAAATATTTTCCCAACGGCTGCGGCTCCATTTTCACTTTCGAAATCAAAGGTGGCAAGGAGACAGCCAAGAAGTTCTGCGACAATCTGGAGCTGTTCTCACTGCTGGCAAACGTGGCAGATGTGAAGTCTCTGGTCATCCATCCGGCTTCCACCACCCATGCACAGTTGTCTGAGGAAGAACTGAACGAACAGGGTATTTACAGCAATACCATTCGTCTGTCCATCGGTACAGAGAATATCGATGATATTATTGAAGACCTGGAAGGCGGTTTCCAGTCTGTTTAAGGAGAGACCATGCTTTCACTGGCTTTTTTCTATTTTGTATTTTTAGGGACAGAGTATCTGTTCGATAACCGGATGGCATTATGCACGGATCCCACGGGAGTGGTGCTGGCGCAGAGTTATATCCTCGGTGTCAGTGTGTTGGGCTTTCTGGCCTGTTCCCTGATAGAAAAACAAAAAAGCAAATATGAGAATCCCGCTGCTTTCAAAGCAGGGGGATTCTTGGTGTTAATGTTAAGTCTTGGGGGCTATGGAGTGTTGTTGAATTGGACGGAGTATGGTGTGCTGCTGGGAACGGGTGTATTTTTGTTCCTGGTGCTGGGGTATCTGGGCAGCAGGGCACATTATCGGGCGGCACAACAGCTCTTTAACAGTAAGCATCCGGCGAAGACCGTGGGAGCAGCTTATGCGTTCGGACTGTTGTTGCAATTTCTGAACCACAATCTGTTCTGGGGTGAGACGGTGGAAGGCGTGATCCTGGCGGTGAGTTTTGTGGTGCTGTGGGCGCTGGCGGTCGGAATGGCGCAGAGTGTCGGGCAGAACTTTCACCGGGAGTCGGAACGGTCAGAAGACGGGAAAAAAATCTGCGGAGAGGATGTCTGCCCCGAAAAGAACACAGATGAGAATACAGAAGAGGGCGCAGGGAGGGGATTGCCTCGAAGGAAGGAGCAGACCGTAGAGAAGTTCGCGGCGGCAGGCGGGACGATTACTGTGAAGAATTCCCGGATGGCCGGTGTCGCTCTGCTCCTGACAATCATACTGATGACCTGTATTTTTGCCACGCTGGACAATGCCGTGACGCTGGCGCATGCGGCCGGTACCATGGACATCGGACAGTGGCCGAGACTGTTTCTGGCACTCAGTGGACTTCTGGCGGGCATATTGTTCGATCTGCACAGCGGGCGGTATCGTGGTCTGATCATGTATGCGGTGACGATACTTTCCACGATCTGTGTGCTGATCATCGAAAGCGGTGGATCGTTTCTGCCGGGCCTGTTGATCTTTTATATGTCTGCGGGATTTTTCGTGGTGTTTTTCACTAACGGCTTCATCCAGTTGTCTTATCGGATGGCGGATGGAAAAATGTGGGCCGGTATGGGAAGAGCAGCCAACAATCTGGGTGCCGTCATCACGGGAGTGGCTTCTGTGAGCTTGTTGAATGGAGACAGTCATGTCCTGACGGCGGTGTTGGCGTTGGTGCTGTTCGTGTTCATCAGTGGATTACTTTTGTGGTACTATGATTGCACACAGATCGTGATAGAGAAGGCGCCGGCTTCCGAAGAAGCCAAAAGCCGTGAAGTGCCAGACAGCCGGAGGCGGATGCAGAGATTTGCGGAGTGCTTTGGACTGACCGAACGGGAACAGGAAGTGCTGCAGATCCTGCTGCTGTCCGATGACGGCATGCAGGAGATCGCCGACAGTCTCTTCGTCTCCCGGGCCATGTTATATCGGCATGTGGCTGCCCTGAACGAAAAGACCGGCACCCGGAGCCGCATCGGCCTGATCCAGTTCTATTATAACTGGGAAGAAGAGAAGAAATAACCAGAGAATGAGAATGGTACAGCCCACCCAGGGGGCTGTGCTTTTTTTTACAGTCGGGTAAGGGTATAAATGGCGCAAAGTGGGTGAGATACCCAGGTGACGAGGCGCGCGAGGGTATAGAGGCTGAAAAGAAGGCGAGATACCCAAAAGGGCAGAAATGCGGCAAATCAATAAGTTGAGACAAATGTCAACTTGAAAAAACAGGCCTCCGGTGAGTATATAAAACTATATTCTAATAGATAAAGGAGGATTTGTGAGATGCACAAAAGCAGAAAAATACAAGTCCACTGGAGGACGGGATTCTTGCTTCCATTATTGTTGGTGTTGACTTTTTATCTGGTGCCGGTGATAGGAGTGAAAGCAGAGGAAGCGCCGGAAATGGTGACAGCGCAGTGTATCAGTTTTCGGCTGGATGGGGCATGCACGGGGGATATGGTGTACGTGAAGCCGGAAGGAGAGAGTGATTTCAAGTCACTGACAACCCTTGGAAACGAGAGAAAAGTACAGATAAACGGAAACAGAGAGTATTGCCTGGACAATGGAGTTGACTCCGCAAGCGTATATGTAAAGTATGATCCGGCAAAACAGATGCTTCAGGGGGATATCACAGGAACTTCGGAAGATACCGCAACACTGGTAGATCAGAAGAAGACTTATATGATTCAGGTAGATCCGAAGACCAACACCGTTACCTGGGCCTATTCCGAAGAAAACTATGGTGCGGATGCGTATCTGGAGCATGGCAGAGCGGAAGTGATCGCCATAGAAGGAATCAATGATTTCCATGATATTCCTTTTGCCAACAATCCGGGAGATGACAAAGGCGGTCATATTGCCGTAGATGCCGGAAAAGAGGTGACAATCCGGCTGACACCGGATTATGGCTATCAGCTGTCCGGAGTTCAGTTGAACGGAGCAACCCTGACGGCACAGGAGGAAATGTATACGTTTACTTTTATCATGCCGGATGCCAATGTCCATTTCAAAGGCATTTTTACCAAGACGGAAGATAAGACCATGATCAGTACCCAGAGCCAGAGTATTTCTTCAGCATCCATCAGCAACGGTGCCAACGCAGCAGAAAGCGGCAATCTACAGCTGACTGTCACCGACAATACGGGATACAATGTGTCTGTGGCACAACAGAAAGTGGCCGGAGCAGTATCTGCGCAGGCGGTGGAATTGGATCTGAACCAGATCGTAGCCAAAGGGGATGGCACGAACTGGGAAACAAAGATTACGGAATTTACCAATCCGATTACCTTAAGCCTTGGAATTAACAACTATGATGCAAATTATGACTATGTGGTAGTGAGAGATCATAATGGAACCACCACTGCATTGGATACGAAAGTGATCGACGGGAAAGTCACTTTCGAGACCAATCAGTTTTCTACCTATGTCATTGTGAAAAAGGAGAAGTCCGAAACAGGTTCCGGGGACAACTCCGACGATGATTCCGACGAAGAGGATGACAGCAACTCTGTCGCGCAGCCTGCGGCTACGCCGGCAAGTACCCAGGAATTGGATGCGGTGCCGAAGACGGGAGAGAACATCGGAAGCTACGGGATGGAAATCGTGTTGCTTTTTGGGGGAATTGTTCTGATCAGTACGGGAATCTTATTTAATAAAAAGAGCAATGGAAAGAGCAAAAGCGGTAAATAACAGGGGATTTGAAAGATTTAAAATAGAAGAAAATGGGAAAAAACGCCAAATGAGAACTTTGCATCAATAATAAAATAGTACTTGACAAATACCCTATGGGGGTATATCTTGTAGAAGAAAACAAGATACCCCTGTAGGGTATTTTGCGTATGGCTGCAACGAAAGATCCGGCAGCATGTTGCGTGCACTGATATGCAGGCCGGAAACAGCATATGTGTAGAACCGGGAAGATTCTGGAAAATTCGGATTCCGGTGCCGGAGGCTCAGGAAGGGGAAAATTATGACAGAACAAAAGGAAGAAAAAATGGAAGAAAAAAGCATGGAATGTTGTCATTGTCACCAGAAGGCAACGCCCCGCTCCGAAAAAGAAAGAAAACAATTACAGAACCGTTTAAGCCGTATGAGCGGACAGTTAAACGGTATCAGCCGGATGCTGGAAGAGAACCGTTACTGCGGTGATATTCTCACACAGGTAGCTGCCGTGGAGAGTGCTTTACAGGCCTTTGGCTATGCAATCCTGAAGGAACATATGGAGACCTGTGTGGTGGAAGAGATTCAGAAGGGGAATACTGCTGTAGTAGATGAGGCAGTGGAACTTGTGAAGAAATTGAAATAAGCGGCGGAATGGTCGCAGATAAACCTGTAAATTTGTGCTGCTGCGGTGCATTGAAAGCACCGGAGACTTTGCAGGTCATGGAAAGGCAAGGGTATTATGAAGGAAAGATATCATGTTACAGGAATGTCCTGTTCCGCATGTTCTTCCCATGTGGAAAAGGCAGTAAACAAGCTGGAAAATGTGGAAAAAGCATCCGTAAATCTGCTGACGGAGACTATGGATGTGACCTATGACGAGACGAAGATCACTTCGGCGGAGATCATAGATGCCGTGGTGAAAGCAGGTTACGGCGCATCAGTGATGACTGAGGGCGGCGCGGCAGACGCAGGCGGACAGAATGCTTCCGCAGGCGCGGGCATCGCAGGCAGATCCGCAGCTGACGGCAAGCAGGAACTACAGCAGAAGCTGGATGCAGACGCAAGAGCCATGAAATGGCGTCTGGGAATCTCCATTGGATTCCTGATCCCGTTAATGTATGTGTCTATGCACCATATGCTGAAAGAATGGTTCGGAATTCCGGTTCCGGCATTTATCGTAAACACGATGCACGGCAATGCCAATGCCATGAATTTTGCATTGACGCAGTTTTTACTGTTATTGCCGATTCTGTATGTGAACCGGAAGTTTTTCTCTGTAGGATTCAAAACATTGGCGCACCGCAGTCCGAACATGGACAGCCTGATCGCTCTGGGATCCGGTGCGGCACTGGTGTACGGCATTTTCGCCATGTACCGGATCAGCTGCGGCCTGGGTTATGGTGACATGGCAGTGGTAGAGCATTATGCCCACGATCTGTATTTTGAATCCTCCGGTACGATCCTGACTCTGATCACCGTTGGAAAATATCTGGAGAGCCGTTCCAAGGGAAAGACCAGTGAAGCCATCACCAAGCTGATGAATCTGGCTCCCAAGGTGGCAATTCTTGTGACCGGGGACGGACAGGAAAAGGAAGTGTCCACGGAGAGCCTGCAGAAAGGCGATATTTTTCTGGTAAAGCCCGGAAGCCTGGTACCGGTGGACGGTATCGTGTTAGAAGGCAACTCCAGTGTGGATGAAGCGGCCATCACTGGTGAAAGTGTTCCGGTGGAGAAACAGGCAGGTGACCATGTGGTCTCCGCTACCGTGAACAAGGCGGGCTTCTTAAAATGTCGTGCGGATCGTGTTGGCGATGACACAACACTGGCACAGATCATCCGTCTGGTGGAAGAGGCCAGTGCCAGCAAGGCTCCCATTGCACAGCTGGCAGATAAGGTGGCCGGTGTATTCGTGCCGACGGTCATGACCATTTCCCTGATCACCCTGATCGTGTGGCTGATAAGCGGTGCTACCGCGGAATTTGCCATTTCCACAGCCATTGCCGTATTGGTAATTTCCTGCCCCTGTGCGTTGGGACTGGCAACACCCGTGGCTATCATGGTGGGGACCGGCGTAGGTGCCAGCAATGGTATCCTGATCAAGACAGGTGAGGCCCTGCAGCAGGCCAAAGAGATTGACACTGTGGTACTGGACAAGACCGGAACCATCACCAGCGGTAAGTTAAAGGTAGAAGAAGCAGGCGGTTATCAGAGCGACTTCCCGATGGATGCCATGATGCAGATCGCAGCAGCTCTTGAGAAAAAAAGTGAGCATCCGCTGGCGGAAGCTGTAGTGGAATGGGCAGAGCAGTTCGGTCTGGCAATTCCCGAGATCGTGGATTTCAAGGCAACCTTCGGCCGTGGTGTGGAAGGTGCGCTGGCAGCGGATTTCCTGGCAGTGGAAGCAGCAAAAAATGACGGCCCTACGGCGGTATTTTATGCAGGGAAAAGGGATAGTACTGCGGATGTACCGGAAAATTCAGGCAAGATCGCAGAACAGAATCCGGCAACCGGAATTGCAAGATCAGATGCAGACAGTGTGACATTCCCGGCAGGCACAAAATTCTATGTAGGCAATCTTGCATTTTTACAGGAGAAGAATATCACACTGCCGCAGGGAGCCGCAGAAGGTCTGAACCGGATGGCAGACGAAGGCATGACACCGCTTCTGGTGGCTCAGGAAGGAAAATTCTTAGGCATCATCGGTGTATCAGATACGGTCAAAGCCACCTCCTATGAAGCAATCAATGCATGGGAGAAAATGGGAGTCAGGGTCATTATGCTGACCGGAGACAACCGCCGCACCGCGGAAGCTGTACGGCAGAAGCTGGGGATCTCCGAAGTCGTGGCAGAGGTACTGCCGCAGGATAAGGAGAAAAAGGTCAGTGAGTTAAAGCGTCAGGGACACAAGGTGGCAATGATCGGTGACGGTATCAACGATGCTCCCGCACTGGCGGCAGCAGATGTGGGTATGGCCATTGGCGCAGGTACCGATGTCGCCATGGAGAGTGCCGACATTATCCTGATGAAAAACGATCTTCGGGATGCGGTGACTGCCATGAAGCTGAGCCGTGCCGTGATCCGCAATATTAAGGAAAACCTGTTTTGGGCATTTTTCTACAACTGCATCGGCATCCCTCTGGCAGCCGGTGTGTTGTATCCGGCGTTCCAGATCCGGCTGAATCCCATGTTCGGCGCGGCAGCCATGAGTTTAAGCAGTATCTTTGTCGTGGGAAATGCCCTGCGGCTGAGAGGCTTTAAGAGCGGATTCACCCCGCTGAAAAAGGAAGCACCGGAAGTAACCCGTAAGGAAATCGAGATAACGCATGCAGCTGCGGAGGGAGAACAGTGCATACTGAAGACCCCCGCAGAGCAAAATAACAGACAAGATGTAAAGCAGGAGAAAGAGAGGACAAACACAATGACAAAAGTAATCAGTATCGAAGGAATGATGTGCAACCACTGCACCGGAACCGTACAGAAGGCACTGGAGGCAGTAGAAGGCGTGAAAGCCGTTACCATGAGCCTGGAGCAGAAAAACGCTACCGTGGAACTGGCTTCCGATGTGTCAGATGAGGTATTGACCAAGGCTGTGGTGGACGCAGGATATGAAGTGAAGGGAATTACCGCAAGATAAGGTTTTACCGTCAGCTTTTACCAACGTAAAAGGAGAAATGGCGCTGACCAGATGTTATGTTTACAGACATGACACTGGACAGCGCCGTTTTGGGTCTATAGAGGAAAAAGTGATCCACAGGTACTTTTCACTACTGTATTTCAGGAATTTTTGCGGCATATGGGTCTATACAGAAAAAAATGTCGTCTGGGTACTTAAATCATGGAAAATGAGTATCTGGAAAGTAAATTTTTCTCTATAGACCCAAAGGGAAACATTTTGTATGATTTTATGACAGAAAAAGTATCTGAGCGTCATTTTTTTCTGTATAGACCCATGCAGAATAGAATGGTGTCAGCTGTTTCCAGTGGAAAAAGAAAAAAATAATTTTCCAAAGATTCTATATAAAGTTTATAATTTCTTAATTGATTTTCTTTGAATAAGTGTTATAGTAACAATAGAACAGATGAAACAGAAAGCCTATGAGTCTGTTCTATGCCAAATAAATATTGTGAAAGCTTTTTATGAATACAGGCATTCAACAAAGCGCAGGCAATATTTAATGGCTCTGAACACTTGCAAATTGCATAACCTTATGTGAGGAGGCGAACGATTATGAATATTGATAAATTTACACAGAAATCCATAGAAGCCGTCAACGGCTGTGAAAAGCTCGCCATGGAATATGGCAACCAGGAGATTGAGCAGGAGCATCTGCTGTACAGTCTGCTGACGTTGGATGACAGCCTGATCTTAAAACTTGTGGAAAAGATGGAGATCCAAAAGGATCACTTTGTAAACCGTGCAAAACAGGCTCTGGAGAAAAGAGTAAAGGTGCAGGGTGGTCAGCCTTATGTCGGTCAGTATCTGAACAAGGTACTGGTCAGCGCATCAGATGAGGCAAAGCAGATGGGAGATGAATATGTCTCCGTTGAGCATCTGTTCCTTGCCATGATCAGGAATCCCAACAAGGAGATTGCCGAGATTTGGAAGGAATACGGCATCACCAGAGAGCGTTTTTTACAGGCTCTGTCTACCGTAAGAGGCAACCAGAGAGTTACCAGTGACAATCCGGAGGCTACTTACGATACTTTGGAAAAATACGGTCAGGATTTGGTGGAGAAAGCGAGAAACCAGAAGCTGGATCCCGTCATCGGACGTGACAGCGAGATCCGTAATGTGGTACGTATCCTGTCCCGTAAGACAAAGAATAACCCCGTGCTGATCGGTGAACCCGGTGTCGGTAAGACCGCCGTGGTGGAGGGGCTGGCACAGCGTATCGTCAAGGGCGATGTCCCTCAGGGATTGAAGGATAAGAAGATCTTCGCACTGGATATGGGCGCACTGGTAGCCGGTGCCAAATACAGAGGTGAATTCGAGGAACGTCTGAAGGCCGTACTGGATGATGTGAAGAACAGTGACGGACAGATCATTCTGTTCATCGATGAACTGCATACTATTGTCGGTGCCGGCAAGACCGACGGCGCATTGGATGCGGGCAATATGTTGAAGCCCATGCTGGCCCGTGGTGAACTGCACTGTATCGGTGCCACCACACTGGATGAATACAGACAGTATATTGAAAAAGATGCCGCTCTGGAACGTCGTTTCCAGCCGGTTATGGTAGAAGAACCCACCGTGGAGGATACGATCTCTATCCTGCGTGGACTGAAGGATCGTTACGAAGTATATCACGGTGTCAAGATCATGGATAACGCACTGGTAAGTGCAGCCGTGCTTTCCAACCGTTATATCACCGACAGATTTCTGCCGGATAAGGCCATTGACCTGGTGGATGAGGCCTGCGCCCTGATCAAGACCGAGATGGACAGTATGCCTACGGAGCTGGATGAACTGCAGCGTAAGGTGACACAGCTGGAGATCGAGGAGACCGCTCTGAAAAAAGAGGATGACCGGATCAGTAAGGAACGTCTGGCAGATCTGCAGAAGGAACTGGCAGAGTTAAAGGATCAGTTCAACACTAAAAAGGCACAGTGGGATAACGAGAAGGCATCCGTGGATAAACTTTCCAAACTGCGGGAAGAGAGAGACCGCATGAATAATGAGATCCAGATCGCAGAGCGGGAAGGAGACTATGAAAAGGCCGGCAGATTAAAATACAGCGAACTGCCCGCACTGGAGAAGCAGCTGGCACAGGAAGAGGATAAGGTAGGAGAATCCGATCTGTCTCTGGTACATGAAAAAGTATCGGAGGAAGAGATCGCAAGGATCATTTCCCGCTGGACCGGCATTCCGGTAGCCAAACTGACCGAGAGTGAGCGTAACAAGACCCTCCATCTGGACGAAGAACTGCACAAACGTGTGGTGGGTCAGGACGAGGGTGTGACCAAAGTCACCGAAGCCATCATCCGTTCCAAAGCCGGGATCAAGGATCCCAGCAAGCCCATCGGCTCCTTCCTGTTCCTGGGACCGACCGGTGTCGGTAAGACGGAACTGGCCAAGAGTCTGGCGGCAGCACTGTTCGACGATGAGAATAATATGGTACGTATCGATATGAGTGAGTACATGGAGAAGTATTCTGTCTCTCGTCTGATCGGAGCGCCTCCCGGATATGTAGGATATGAGGAAGGTGGTCAGCTGACCGAAGCTGTCCGGAGAAAACCTTACAGCGTGGTACTGTTCGATGAGATTGAGAAGGCACATCCCGATGTATTCAATGTACTGTTACAGGTACTGGATGACGGCCGTATCACGGATTCTCAGGGACGTACGGTGGACTTCAAGAATACCATTCTGATCATGACCTCCAACATCGGCGCAAGTTATCTGTTGGACGGTATCAATGAAGACGGTACCATCAAGCCGGAAGCAGAGGCGGCAGTCATGAATGATCTGCGGGCACATTTCCGTCCGGAGTTTTTGAACCGTCTGGATGAGACAATCCTGTTCAAGCCTCTGACCAAGGACAATATCGGCGGCATCATTCATCTGATCATTGCCGATCTGAACAGACGTCTGGAGGATAAGCAGCTGACCATCCGTCTGTCGGAGGAAGCTATGCAGTATATCGTGGACAATGCTTATGATCCGGTCTACGGTGCACGGCCTTTGAAGCGTTATATCCAGAAGTACGTGGAGACCCTGGCAGCCAAGATGATCCTGGCAGATCAGGTAGAAGAAGGCGATACCATTGTCATTACCGTGGAGAATGATCAATTGGCCGCCAAGTGCGAAAAAAGATCGAAAAATCAATAATCTGTAAAATAAAACAGGAGCAAAGATGATGATACTTGTCATTTTTGCTCCTTTCGTTTACAATATAACTCTGTCAAAAACAGGAAAAGAGAGGAAAACGTTATGATACCACAGGATCCCGTAATGTTATTAAGCTTTATAAATTTAAAACTCCGTGATTTCTACGGAAGCCTGAAACAACTCTGCGATGATCTGGATGTGAAGGAACAGGAGATCACAGATAAACTGGCAGCCATTGACTATCATTACGATGAAGAGAGGAATCAGTTTGTATAATACGAGCAGTACCAATCCCACAGGAAAAAAGGGAACCAGATGCCTGATCTGTACCGGTTGTGGCAGATGTCCAGGAGTGATCCGGGGGATGCAGGTGGTGACGGAAAAGCTGGAACTTCCTCCGTTAACATTACAAAATCCGGACGGTAAACGGCTGATGACTGTGGATATTGGTACCACTACCATTGCCATGCAGTTGTATGACATGACCGGTAAAGTGGTGGACAGCTTTCCCAGTGTGAATCCCCAGGTCAGCTATGGTGCCGATGTGCTCTCACGGATAGAGGCAGCAAAGGATCCGGGAAAAGCGGCAGATATGCAGAAAAAAGTCCGTGACCTCATGGAAAAAGGAGTGCAGCGTTTTTCCAAAAAGCTGCAGCCGCAGGAGACTCTGCAGATGGTCGTTGCGGCAAATACCACCATGACCTATCTGCTCATGGGCTGGAATCCGGAGGAACTGGGCAAAGCACCTTTTACAGTCAGTCATAGCGGCGCAGTGGAGACAGAAATTGCAGGAGTGGCCTGTCATATCATACCGGGATTGTCAGCCTTTGTAGGCGGCGATATCACTGCCGGAATATTGGCCAGTGGAATGCTGGAACAGGAGGCCTCCACCCTGCTCATCGATCTTGGAACCAACGGGGAGATGGCACTGGGAAACCGGCACAGATTACATGCCTGTGCCACGGCGGCTGGCCCTGCCTTCGAAGGCGGAGCCAACCGGGGCATCTGGGGCGCGGATATGGTGAGACTGTTACAAAAACTTCTGGAAGAGGGGCTGATGGACGGACAGGGTCTTTTGAAGGAACCTTATTTTACGAAAGGAGTCCGTATCGGCGATGTGCTGGTGACGAAGGAGTCCGTGCGTGCAGTGCAGCTGGCAAAAGGAGCCATTGCCGCAGGCATTGAGATTCTGGCGGACAGCTATGGCATAAGATTTTCGGATATTTCGAAAGTGGTGCTGGCGGGAGGATTCGGTTATTATCTGGATCCGAAGGCGGCTGTGGCTATCGGGCTGCTTCCGGAAGAACTGGCAGATTGCACGGTGACCGGCGGCAATACGGCACTGAGCGGTGCAGCCATGGTGGGCAGTCGGATCCTTACAGCAGGTGGAAAGCAAACGGCGGAAGGAACATTGCCAGATGGTGGGGATGACCTTCGAAAACGGCAGGAATTGCAGATACGTATCCTAAATCTGGCGGAGGAAGAGAAGTTCCCTGAGACCTTTCTGACGAAGATAAATTTTAACTAAAAATATACAAAAAGCGTAGCAAATGACAGAAAATGTTGTTCCATTCTGGTAATTATTATGCTATAATTCTAAATATGTATAACAAGTACCGGAGGGTATTAAATGAGTACGAATGTTGAAAAACCAAAGAAATCTCTTTTTACGGTGAAAAAAGAGACGACTTCCGAAAAGAAGCCGAAGCCTGAAAAAGCAGTGAAGGGAAAGAAGGCATCTGCGGAGAAGAAGCAAAAGGCTCCGAAGCAGAAAAAGAGTGGAAAGAGCTCGAAACTGCTCAGCATCCGCAACAAGATCGTTGTATGTTTCCTGGTGCCTATTGTGTTTATGGTGATCATCGGTGTGTCAGCATACCAGAAATCCGCAGAAGGATTAAGCGAGAAATTCACCGATTCCACATTACAGACGATGCGTATGGCCACGGAAAATCTGAATATGAGCTGTGATTTTATCCGCTCAGAGGGTCTGAAATATGCTTACGATGATGATCTGCGGAAATATTTCCTGGGAATGTTCGAAGATAATCCCGTGGATAAGTTGAATTTCCTGACATCTACGAAGTCCAACCTTCTGTCGGTGCAGACCTCCAACCCGTTCATCAGCCACATGCACATTATTCCCAAGAAGGGAGTAAACCTTCTGTCCACTAAGCTTTCATCCGGTGTGGACGGTTTCCTGGATGAGTACAAGGAAGACGTGGCAAGCGGAGAAGGCAGAAGAAGTATCCCGCAGTGGATCGACAGTCATCCTGTACTGGATGAAAAGGTAACGGAGACCGAAAAAGATTATATTATGGCCTTCGAAATGATGAGCCAGTCGAACAATGCCTGCGTTGTCATCGATATCAAGCCTTCTGCTATTACGGATTTCATGGAAGAGATCGATATCGGAGACGGCAGTATCATCGGATTTGTAACTCCCGGAGGCAGAGAACTGGTTGTTGAGAATGTAGAAGAAGGAAAAGAAAGTGTCCTTCCGGAAGAGGGAAATGTATTCTCCGGACAGGAGTATTATACAGCTGTCATGGGTGAGGCAGTAGCGGATGCAGGTACTGCGGAGGTAGATTTCCAGGGTGAGAAGTATCTTTTCATTTACAGCCACAGTGCAGATATCGGCTTTACCACCTGTGCACTGGTACCTATGAGAGTAGTGACCAGTCAGGCTACCGAGATCCGCAACATGACCATCGGTCTGGTGATCCTGGCATGTGTGATCGTAGTGATCGTAGGTATCTTTATCACTGCAGGTATTGAGAATAACATGAGACGCATTTCCAGAAAGTTCGGTGATGTGGCGAAGGGTGATCTGACGGTTACCGTATCTGCCAAGGGACATGATGAGTTCCAGGATCTGGCAGGCTCGGCTACCAACATGATCACGAATACGAAGAAGCTGGTCAATCAGGTAAGCAATGCTACCGGAGAGCTGGAAGTGTCTGCACAGAACGTGGGACAGGCTTCTGAACTGATTCATGAGTATTCACAGGATATTACCCGTGCCATCGGTGAGATCAACGAAGGTATGGAAGAACAGTCCAGACATGCACAGGAGTGCGTGGAGAAGACCGATATCCTCTCCAATGAGATCCAGGAAGTCAGCCATGTGGTAGAACGTGTGGAGAAGCTGGTAGGCGAGACGGAAGGCATGATCAACAAGGGAATGGAGATCGTACAGGTACTGGGTGATCGTGCTGGCGAGACAACACAGATGACTGTGAAAGTGAGTGAGAGTATCGAATCTCTTCGCAAGGAATCTGAGATCATCAACAGTTTCGTAGCTACGATCACAGAGATCACAGAGCAGACCAACCTGCTGTCATTGAATGCTTCTATCGAGGCAGCCAGAGCGGGAGAGGCTGGACGAGGCTTCGCTGTAGTAGCAGAAGAGATCCGTAAGCTGGCAGATGATTCTGCAAAGGCAGCCGGCGAGATCCGCAACAATGTGGCCAACATTACAGCCCAGACCCAGAACAGCGTGGAGAGTGCAAGCCAGGCGAAAGCAATGGTAGAACTCCAGACCAAAGCTGTGGAAGAAGTGATCGCAGTATTCCGCGAGATGCAGGAGCGTATGGGCCAGCTGATCGAGGGACTGAAAGATATCGTGGTAAGCACGGAGAAGGCAGACGGTGAGCGTAGCGCTGCTGTGGCAGCCGTGAAGAATATCTCCGATATCATTGAAGAGACCGCAGGCAGTGCCGAGACCGTCAACGATGTGGCCAATAAGCTTCTGAACCATGTGGAGAAGCTGAGCACTACTGCAAGTGTACTGGATGAGAATATGGAAGGACTTAAGAACGAGATTTCCGTATTCAAGATCTGAGTATAAATAAAAAAGTAACATACAGAGGAGATCCGGGAGATGAGAGTCTCGGGTCTCCTTTTTTGCAAGCATGTTTTATTGCGGCAGCAGGAATGGTCACTTTTGAGAATGCATATATTTTCTGTGAAAGCGTGAAACGGACGGCTTGAAATGAAAAAAGTACTGGCGGGAATTCTGATCTTTGACATGCTTCTGGGAATCTTGTGTCTGTCAGTGGGAACGGAACGATACGCAGAGCAGAAGTCATATGGAACCTATATAGAAACAGACACTGGCGTGTGCGGGACATCAGGAGAACCGAAAAAGATCGCGCTGACCTTTGACGACGGGCCGCATCCGAAGTATACGGAACAGCTTCTGGATGGATTGAAGGAGCGGGGAGTGGCAGCTACTTTTTTCGTGACGGGAGAGAATGCGGAGAATTACCCGGACATTATCCGGAGAGAACAGGACGAAGGACATCTGATCGGGAACCATACCTATAGTCACATACAGCTCACTTCCCGCAACCGGGAGACCTTTCGGGAGGAGCTGGTGCAGACCAATGAAATTCTCGAAGAAATCACAGGGGAGAAAATAAGCTTTGTTCGGCCGCCTTACGGCAGTTGGGACAAAAGCTTTGAGAAAGAACTGAATATGTTCCCGGTTCTGTGGAATATCGATCCTCTGGACTGGTGTTCCCACAATGCAGACTGTATTGCGTCCAAAGTGGTGGAGAAGGCGGGGGACGGCGATATTATTCTGATGCATGATTATTATGAGACTTCTGTCACCGCAGCACTGGAAGTAGTGGATATTCTGCAGAAAAGAGGCTTTCAGTTCGTAACGGTGGAGGAAATCCTGTTTGACTGAATCATTGTAAAACAAGAGCCACCTGAGTGATAAAATTCGCCGGATCCTTATGCTGGGGAGGACCTTCCAGATAAGTATGCCGTACCGTGCCTGACAGAGACAGATTCTGCGCAGCTGCGTAGGCAGACAGTTCTCTACGGGCATCCGGGAGTGATTCGTAACAGCCGTGATAGAAGATGCCGAGAGCTTTCTGCTCCGGCAGATGCACCACATGTTCTCCCTTGCTGGCAGGAGGTACGGAGATACAACAGGTGAATTCTTCAGGATGTTCCAGATTGTACTCAATGAAAAACATCCGCATACTGCTGTCGGAGCCGTACAGATGAATGGCTTCCATGAAGACCTCCCGCAGGAATTCTTTGCGTTCTTCCACTCCGTTAAAAGCCCCCTTGCGGCAGTACACCGTCTGGGCGGGGAGGGTAAGAAACTGTATCACGGAAGCAGCCGGGGACGCAGTACGTTGCTTTAACTTCTCAATACTCTGCGTCAGGTCGTCTCGTAAGGCTTCCAGACGTTCGATCAATGGTTCCAGATCCGTGGATCCATTATAATAGGAGGAGATCTCATCCAGGGACAGCCCTAAATTCTGCAGTACCCGGATGGAGCGGATCAGGGAGATGGAATCCGGGGTATAATAGCGATTCCCGGCAGTTCCTTCTTTTTTATCCGGAAGCAGGAGACCTTTGGCTTCGTAGTTCAATATGATTCTTCTGGTGATGCCGATCGCTTTGGAGACTTCTCCGATGGACATCAGTCTTTTTTCACTTTTTCCGTTTTCTTCGTTTGATGACATCAAAAATATGCCTTTCTCAAAATTATCCTTGCATCGTACATCGATGTACGGATATAATTATTGTAATAAGCGTAGAAAAACATGTCAAGACACATACGATAAAACGAATGAGCTGCATCGGTTTGTGCGGCAAAGGAAGAATCATGATAAAAGTAGCTTTTTGTGATGACGATCTGTCAGTACTTAAGGAATTAAGCGTTCTGATGGACAGATATCGGGTAGAACGGAATCAGGATATTACTTATGCAGCATTTCACAGTCCGCTGGAATTGCTGTCGGAAGTAGAGCGGGGGACCCGGCTGGATATTATATTTCTGGATGTTCTGATGCCGGGACAGGATGGAATCAGTGCCGCCAGAGAGATCCGTAAGTATGATACTTCGGTGAAGATCATTTATCTGACATCCTCTTCGGAATACGCTGTGGATTCCTATGAAGTGGGGGCCTATTTTTATCAGTTGAAGCCTATCTGGCAGGAGAGCTTCTACCGATTGATGGATTCGGTACTCAGGGAGTGCCTCAGGAATGAAAAGAACAGTCTGATCCTGCGATGTAAGACGGGAATCACAAGGCTGGAACTGGACAAACTGAAGTATTGCGAGGTAACGGGGAGGAATCTGCTGCTTCACAAAGAGGACGGAGAAGTACTGGACAGCGTTGGTAAACTGGACGATTTGTGCGAACAGTTGAAGGATTATGAATGCTTTGTCCGTTGCCACAGGTCATATATGATCAATATGGATTATGTAAAGAGCATATCTAACAAAGCAGTGATCCTGTCGGACGGTACCCAGATCCCGATTCCGCATGGAAAATATTCGGAACTGAAAGACAAATTTTTTTCCTATTTCTTTCGTAAAAACCAGACATTTTTAGCATAAAACGACCGGAGAATTTTTTCTCCGGTCGTTTCATGTCATATTTGGGTCGATTGGTGTCAAAAACGGTCATAAATGGAAAAAATAAGGTACACTATCTTCAGACAACAGAGAACTGTTGTAAGAAGGAGGAAACAATTATGAAGAAAAAATATTTTGCATGCGCAATGGGACTGGTACTGGCATTGTCTTTGACAGCCTGCGGTGAGGAAGAGGTAATTGTGGAGAACACCAACGAAGAAGTGACCCAGGAAGTACAGACCCAGGAAGTACAGACCCAGGAAGTGGCAGAAGCTCCCACAGAGACTGTAGCAGAGACAGGTACAGAAGCAGAGGGTGGTCCCCTGTTACAGGTGGCAGTTATGGAAATCCCGGATCTGAGTGGTACGGAATGGAACTTTGCCGGCGGTATGATCGATGGTGTTGAGATGGAAGAAGAGGATCTGAACGCAACACTGGAGACTTATGGCGGTACCTTACAGCTTGTATTTGGTGAAGACGGTGCAGTTACCATGGTACAGGGCGGCGGAAATGCAGAAGGTACTTATGAGTATTCCGATGACAACACAGCTATCAAGATGACACTTGATTTTGGTGGAACAGAGGTTACCTATGCCGGATTTTTGTCTGAGGTGGGAGATACTGTAACACTGATCGCTATGTCTGATATGAATGGTTATGACGGACTTTATTTTGTGCAGTAAGATAGTTTGAAAAGATCTTAAAAAGACGAAAAGGGGAGGGAGAGTTAACGATGGAAATTGTGATTATCGTGTTGCTGCTTGCCTCCCTTTTTGGTGTCTGGCTATTGTCGGTGCGGCGTAAGCTGGAGACACAGGAAGAAAATATCCGGAATGCCATGTACCAGACTCTGGTACAGCTCTCCGCAGAGCGGGAGGCACTGGAAGGATTGGCGGAGTTTCTCGGACAGACCATGGATGCGGAGACTTTCCGGAGAATGAAACATTCGCTGGAGAGTGCACAGACTGCCGGAGAGGCCGGACTGCCGGAATGGGTGGCAGAACAACAGAGAGAATTATTGAGAGTACAGAAAAAAATTGCAGAGATCTCGGAAAGCATGCCGCTTTTGCAGGCACAGGAGACTTATCAGAAGTACTGGAAAGCAGCAAAAAGCTATGAACATATGGTGGAGACCAGTGGACTGATTTATAACGATTCCGTGGAAAACTACAATAGTATGCTTCACAGAATACCGGATCGTATCGCAGCGGGAATCTGCGGGTTTCACCGGAAAAAGTTAATTGAGATCATGTAATCCACATACATTCTTAAGGAGGGTAAAACGATGGGATTATTTACAAACAACAAAAAGTTATGTCCAATCTGCGGAAATCCGACACCGAGACTGCTGGCATCCGCAGTGGAAGGGCAGAATCTCTGTAAGGAGTGTGCAGCCAAGATCGATCTGCCGGATGGTGTGTTGAATTCCATGACGCTGGATGATTTCCGGGAATATATCAAGTGTTATGATGCCAACAAGCCGCTGCGTGACAGCTTCACAGAGACTTACCGTTATGACTTCGGCTTTTTCAAGGGCAGTCTGCTGCTGGATATGGATCATCAGCTGCTGCGGCTGGGAGTCGTTGACACGGCATTTGCATTGGAGCCCTCCGACATTAAGTCCTTCCGTATTCTGGAGGACGGCGAGGTATTGTACGAAGGAGAAAAGGGGAACTTCCGGAGCTGCAAGAGTGATATCAAGGAACGTTTAAATGAGTTAAAGCCCAGGATCGACGAATACAGAATGCTGCGTCATCAGTATGAGATGATGGAGGAAATGCGTCGCAGTATGGATGAGAACAACCGGAGAGATGACAGAAGAGAAGATCTGGATCACAGAGATTACAGAGATCGTGTAAACGAGCCGGACTTTAATATTCCGAATCCGGTGGAGAAATTCGCTGTGGAGATCACACTGGATCATCCTTACTGGAAGAGTTTCTACAAAGAGACAGGAGCACCGAAGTTCGATTCCGATCAGCCCAGCACCATCGATTATCTGGATGATTATACCCAGAAGACGGAAGGACTACATGCACTGGCACAGAACCTGATGCAGATCATTGATCCCCAGGTACAGGAACAGGTAATCGATCCCCACGCCGCAACCCAGAGTACCCAGAGTGCACCGCAGGCCGCACCCGTACAGGCAGAGGATCCTACCGTGGCACTGCCTAAGTATAAGGCGCTGCTGGATGCAGGCGTTATTACAGCAGAGGAATTCGAAGCGAAGAAGAAACAGCTGCTGGGACTGTAAACAGAGGTTACGATCAGAAAGGAGAAAAAGAATGAAAAAGATATTACAGAGAATCGGACTGTTAGCAATGGCAGGAATGCTGCTGTGGGGCTGGCAGGGAATGAATGCGAAGGCGGCAGACGATATATTTACGTTTAAATATTCTTCTACATGCCATATTGATGAAACAAAATCACATGTAGACAAAGATGAAGATGGTCAGAAATATTATTTATATCTATATCAAGAGGATGGTTATGCTTTCACACAGGCACCTAGCGTCAGTCTTTATGATGAGACGGATAAGGTACCGTTGTTATCATTTACCGAGGAACAGGATAATGATAACACTTGTTATACATATTTTATATGGGCTAATAATATTGATCCTACTCATAAGTATAGTATAAATATTCGTAAATATGGTATGACAATAATCACGAAAATACGTATCACGCCAACTGCGCCGGTAATCGGACAAACGCTTCCTTCCAAATGGGATATCAATACAACAGGTGTGCTTGAAAATTCTTTAGAGTGGATGAGCGACGGTCAGGATGTAACAGGTTTTGTTGCTGAACCGAATAAGACCTATTCTGCAAATATAACATTATCTACGGAAACGGATTATGAATTTCGTGATAATGTTACCATTGATCCGAAGTGTGTAACCCATGATATGAACAATGACCGCAGTTTTACATTCGTGTATGAATTTAAAACCGGTGACGCACAGCCATCCAATCCCGGCAATACCAATACTGAAATAACATGGGAAAAGTGGAATGACTGGACGATCAATAGAGATAAATTGGAAAATGGTCATATAGCTAAGGGATATGGTCTGAGCGGAAGTGCTGCGGAGTCCCATGATGCGCACCTTTTCCTTTATGTAGAACCGAAGGATGGATATTATTTTACAGAAGAACCGAAGGTCAGCTGGAACGATACGCTGTTAGTACCATTACCTAAGGACAGCTCTACATTGTATGGATATAAATACCAGTTAGATGATAACGGCTCAGGAACCATTGTTGTAGAGGGAAAAGCTGTGAAGAAGGAAACCAATGAGTCGGAAAACAATGGATCGGAAACCAGTGCGCCGGCAGCAAGCAATGACAGTTCAGAAGAACCTTATAAGATCATCAACGGAGCCAGGAGCACCTGGAACGGCAGCACCACGGAAGGCCTGACCATCCGCGGCGATGGTGATTTTGCTAAATTCGCGGGTGTTCGTGTAGATGGCAACTGGATCCCCAGTGCCCACTACGAGGCAAAATCAGGCTCCACTATCGTGACCCTGAAACCTTCCTATCTGGCATCCCTGTCAGAGGGTGAACATACCGTGGACATCATGTGGATCGATGATTCCGCCAGCACCACATTTACGGTAGCAGCTAACACCGCAACTGCACAGGCGGAGCTGGACAGCGTGCCTAAGACCGGTGAAGGTGTGATGGGATGGATGCCCGAGATACTGCTGCTTGTAGCTGCAGGCCTGGTGACATTCGGCGGACTTCTCTGCAGACGTAGTAAAATTCATCTTTAAAGGGAAACGCCACATAAAAATTGTGTAAAAAGTAGATATATTTTTAAATTGACGGGCACATGGCTGTTGGATATACTATAACTGTATCGCGTTTTAAACGACGTGATACGGAAAGCAGGATCCGACAGCCATGAGCAGTTTACAAAAGAAAGAAACATTATTAATCGTTGATGATTCAAAATTTCAAAGAGTAGTGATCAGACAGTCTCTCGGGGAGCATTTTAACTTCGCAGAGGCTGTTTCCGGTGAAGAATGTCTTACGATCATGGAGAAGGAAAGCGATGCCATTGATCTGGTGCTGCTGGATCTGGTCATGCCGGGAATCGACGGCTTTGAAGTACTGCGCCGCAGACAGAATATGGAGGGCTTCAAGGACACACCGGTTATCGTTCTGACGAATACGGAATCGGTGTCTTCCCAGTCGGAAGCATTTGCACTGGGGGCGGATGAATTCATTATCAAACCGGTAGATACCCGGATAGCGCTTACCCGCATCAACAATACACTGGGGGTAAAACGCAGGTTGCAGAATAGCAGAGATGAGCAGAAGGCCTGGAAGACAAAGTCGCAGATCGACGAGATGACCAGTCTGTTCAACAAGATGACAGTAGAGAAGCTGATCACGAAGACTCTGACAGAGCATGAGAATGGCCTGCATGCTCTTATGGTGATAGATATCGATAATTTCAAATCCGTAAATGATGTATACGGTCATACTATGGGAGACCATGTGATAAGCGTCATTGCAGGAGTCATTTCTTCACAGTTCCGCAGCACAGATTATGTGGGACGTATGGGTGGAGATGAGTTCGCAGTATTGATGGGAGACATTCCGTCCAAAGAGATCGCACTGATCAAGGCAGAGAATCTGGTCAACCTCGTAAAATATAAAGAGAACTTATCCATACCGGAAAATATATCCATCAGTGTGGGAATAGCATTTTCCGATCCAGAGGATCATTGCTACTATGATCTTGCGGCAAAAGCAGATCAGGCATTGTATGTATCCAAGAAGTCGGGAAAAGGACGCTACAGCGTGTTCGGTGAGGAAAATCAGACCCCTGATCAGAAATTACAGGCTTTTGTGTGGTCATCCTCCCGTAATGTTACCAGCATGCTGGAGTTTGCACTGCCGGAGTTTGTTCATCTGAAGAAAGTAATCTCGGTGGAAGAGATCAGAGAGAACATGGGAGAGAAGACCGGCGAAGACATTCTGGGACTGTTCGTGGATGTATCAGAAGAAGAGGACGGAGGACAGGCACGTTGGCAGGAACTTGGAGAATTACAGAGAGAACATGCGCTTCCCATGATCGCCATCTGCAAGGAGGGGAATCTTGTACAGATGAAATGTGCGTTGGAGACGGAAGTAATCCAGGATCTTTTGCTGGCTCCGCTGGAAGCAAATGCATTGAAGCGGCGTGTGAAGATCTGGATGCAAAATTGCAAGCTGCGATAAACTTTGTTATAATTGACTGGAGCATATCTTAGAATGTGCTTCAGTCTTTTGGTATCTTTGCAATAGAAACAGAGGATGTAATATTATGGATTTGTTTGAATACATGAGAAGCACCAATATGGAAAAGGAAGCTCCACTGGCGGCCAGAATGCGTCCCAGAACCTTGGATGAGGTCGTGGGACAGGAGCATATTATCGGCAAGGACAAGCTTCTGTATCGTGCCATCAAGGCGGACAAGATCAGCTCCATCATTTTCTATGGACCGCCCGGTACCGGCAAAACGACGCTGGCGAAAGTCATTGCCAATACTACCAGTGCTGAATTTCAACAGATTAATGCCACAGTGGCGGGCAAAAAGGATATGGAAGAAGTGGTGGCAAAGGCGAAGGAACTGCAGGGAATGTACAGGAAGCGTACAATTCTGTTCATTGACGAGATCCACCGTTTCAATAAAGGACAACAGGATTATCTGCTCCCGTATGTGGAGGACGGTACGATCATTCTCATAGGAGCTACCACAGAGAATCCCTATTTTGAAGTCAACGGCGCTCTGATCTCCCGCTCGGTGATCTTTGAATTGAAGCCGATTCCGAGGGAAGCCATCAAAGAGCTTTTGAAAAAAGCAGTCTACGATACAGACCGGGGAATGGGAGCCTACAACGGCACCATAGACGAGGATGCACTGGATTTTCTGGCAGATATCTCCGGCGGCGATGCCAGACATGCACTGAATGCTATTGAACTGGGCATCATGACCACAGAACCGGGACCGGATGGCAAGATCCATATTACGCTCGACGTGGCACAGCAGTGTATCCAGAAGAGAGCGGCGAGATACGATAAAAACGGTGACAACCACTACGATACGATTTCTGCATTTATCAAGAGTATGCGGGGGTCAGATCCGGATGCGGCAGTATATTATCTGGCAAGGATGTTAAATGCTGGCGAAAGCGTTACTTTTATTGCAAGACGTATTATGATCTGTGCATCGGAGGATGTGGGCAATGCGGATCCCCAGGCACTGGTGATGGCAGTGAATGCTTCTCTGGCGGTGGAGCGGGTAGGCATGCCGGAGGCGCAGATCATTCTGGCGCAGGCAGTGACTTATATTGCTACAGCACCCAAGAGCAATCGTAGCTGCGAAGCGGTATTTCAGGCGATGCAGGAAGTACAGGCCACAGGAGATCTGCCGATCCCCGCACATTTGCAGGATGCACATTATAAAGGAGCAGCAAAATTGGGACACGGAACAGGATATAAATATGCACATGATTACCCGAATGACTATGTGGAACAGCAGTATCTGCCCTATGAATTAAGTGGCAGGGAGTTCTATCAGCCCTCGGGTAACGGTTATGAGGTGAAGATCAGAGAGCATATGGCGAGAATCAAAAAAGAAGCCGCAGAGGCTTCTTCTAAAAACAAAGAATCATAAAATCAGGTACCTGATTGCGGGATTAGAACAACTCCGTAATCAGGTATTTGTATATTTCCTGATTTTTTTTCTGCCAGTTGTCGCAGATAGCAGCCGCAGTTTCTTCCACGGGAACGGATAAGGTGATGTCCACCAGATTGATACCGCGGTCTTTTGCTACCAGATGAGCCTCGTATTCACCGGAGGTGGATTTATAATAATCCCCCAGCACAGAGACTTCGTTGCGCAGGGTGAACTCGTTTTCCTGAAAATAGCTGTCAATTTCCTGCTTGATGGTATCACCGATGCGGTTCTCGAAGAAATTCAGAGTTTCCTTGCCCTCGGCAGTGATGGACAGGTGGGTCCGGTTGCGGATCGACTGGGTGGCGATCATTCCGGCATCCGTCAGTTCATTGATGACCTGCTGCAGGGTCAGGAAGTTCGTGTATTCCTTTCCAAGGATAAAATCGCTGACCTGTGCGGCCGTGAGAGGGAAAGTCACACGGTTCAGCATGTAGAGAACGATAAGTTTATATAAAGTAAGCGGATCTTGTAACATAATGGGATAACAGCCTTTCTAATGTTTATCTTTATTTATTGCTTCATAAAGGTCACCCTGACGGATGCCCTGCTCTTTCATACGGTGGTGCAGTGAGTTCAGTACCTTTCGTTTGTCCAGACTCCATTTCGGAGCGATCAGCAGATCTTTTGGCCCATCACCGGTGACCCGGTGGATCACGATGTCCGGAGACAGGTGGGCGAGGCAGGAGACCAACAGATCCAGATAATGTTCCGGAGTCAGTGCCTCAAATATTCCCTTTTCATAATCCTCTGCCAGATCGGTATTTTTTAAAATATGCAGTAACTGGAGCTTGATGCCAAAGGGAGCAATATGGTTTAAGTATTTCATGGTTTCCAGTACCTGTCGGTCGGTCTCTCCGGGGAGTCCCAGAATCGTATGAACGATAAAAGGGATTTTGAGTGTCTTCAGATTGGTACAGGCTTTCTCAAAGCAGGACAGGGGATAGCCTCTGCGGATATAGTGGGCAGTCTCTTCGTGGATTGTCTGTAATCCCAGTTCGATCCAGAGGAATTTGTCCGGATATTCACCTTTTAATTTTGCAAGCAGAGCCAGTACTTCCGGCCCCAGACAATCCGGCCTGGTGGCAATGGAGATGCCGCAGACTTTGGGATGGCTCAGGGCAGAACGATACACCTCTTCCAGATAGGGGAGAGGTGCATAAGTGTTGGTGTATGCCTGAAAATAGGCGATCAGGTCATGACCGGTCACTTTATCACCGAATTTTGCCATGCCTTCCGCAATCTGTTCCTCCATAGTCTTTCCGGCAATGTCCACAGCAAAGTCACCGCTGCCGCCGGAGCTACAGAAGATACAGCCCCGAGTGTCCAGAGTTCCGTCCCGATTGGGACAGGACATCCGGGCATTCAGGGCTATTTTATAGCATTTATGGTGAAACGTATTTTTGCAATAGGAATCCAGAGAGTAGTAGGGCTTGCCGTGCCAGTCTCTCACAATGCTGTCCGAACACATTAGCGGATGTGGCTCTTTACAGCGTTTGCCACAACTTCGGCTACCTGGGGATCAAATGCTTCCGGCATGATATTGTCATCGGAGAGCTTGTCTGCGGGTACCAGACCGGCAATGGCTTCGGCAGCGGCCAGTTTCATCTCTTCGGTGATCTGGGTAGCACGACCTTCCAGAGCACCCTTGAAGATACCGGGGAAAGCGACCACATTGTTCACCTGATTGGGAAAATCACTGCGTCCGGTTCCTACGACACGGGCACCGGCAGCCTTGGCTACATCCGGCATGATCTCGGGAATGGGATTCGCCATGGCAAACAGGATGGAATCGCGGTTCATGGAAGCTACCATCTTGGGAGTGACGATGTTCGGAGCGGAAACACCGATGAAGATATCGGCACCTTTCAGAGCATCGGCCAGAGAGCCGGTCTCGTTGTTTAAGTTAGTCACTTCGGTCATCTTTTTCTGCATCCAGTTCAGGCCTTCGGTATCTTTGGAGACAATACCTACCCTGTCACACATGATGATATTGGGGAAACCGTAGGTCAGAAGCAGTTTGGTGATAGCCACCCCGGCGCTTCCGGCACCGTTTACCACTACGCGGCAGTCTTCCTTTTTCTTACCGACTACCTTCAGGGCGTTGATGACACCGGCCAGAACGACGATGGCAGTACCGTGCTGGTCATCATGGAATACGGGGATGTCCAGAATCTCCTTCAGACGTTCCTCAATTTCGAAACAACGGGGAGCACTGATGTCTTCCAGATTGATTCCGCCGAAGCCGGGAGCCAGATAGGTCACAGCCTTGATGATCTCTTCGGTATCCTGGGTGTCCAGACAGATGGGGACAGCATTTACATTACCGAATTCTTTGAAGAGGACTGCCTTGCCTTCCATAACGGGCATGGCTGCGTAGGGACCGATGTTGCCAAGACCAAGAACCGCGCTTCCGTCGGAGACAACGGCTACGGTGTTGGCCTTCATGGTGTATTTGTAAGCAGCTTCCTTGTCCTGGGCGATTACTTTGCAGGGCTCCGCAACACCGGGAGTATAAGCAATAGCCAGATCCTCACGGGTCTTGACGGGAGTCTTGGACACGGTCTCCAGTTTACCGTTCCATTTTTCATGCATCAGTAACGCTTTTTCATTGGTTGTCATGACAATACCTCTCTTATTTTTTGTTTGGTCATTACTTCATATAATCATGGATGATTTGCCGGATACGAAATCCGGACGCTATTCATAATGATATAATAGAATCGATATCTTCGCAAGGATTTAGCACCACTTTTACAAAAAATAAAATTTTTATTTTGGGACTTCCTATTTGGAAAGAAATGTATTATAATGGCTTCAGATGCAGTTTTAATATCTTTTTATTCAACTGACATGTCGAATGTAAATCGGATGTAATTCCCCTTAGTTAACAGTTTTATAGTAAATCTTATTTCCATAGGAGGGTGTATGAGAGAAAAATATGAATCACTTGCATTAGTTCAGTTAAAGGAGCTGGCAAAAGTACGTGGCCTGAAGGGAACTTCCACAATGAAAAAGGCAGATCTGGTAGAAGCTATGCTTGCAGAAGATGAGCGCCTGAAAAAAGAGGAAGAAGCTAAGGCAGCGGAAGAGAAACAGGAGGCTGCTAAGAGCGAAGAGGCAGAGAAGCCGGAGAGAACAGAACGCCCTGTCAGACAGGAGAGGAATTACAGACAGGACAGATATGATAGACAGGATAGAAATGACAGAAACTATCGGACAGACCGTACCGAGCGTACGGATCGTGCAGAACGCACTGACCGTTCCGAAACCGGTACAGAGATGGTCGGCGTAAGAAGTGAAGCTTACACCAGAGAGCGTACCTTCAATCCGAATAACGTGGCATACGATGAGAGCCAGTATCCCAAGGAACTGGACAGCGGTATCGAAGCCAGCGGTATCTTAGAGGTTATGCCGGATGGTTACGGATTTATCCGTTGCGAGAATTATATGCCCGGTGAGAACGATGTGTATGTGGCTCCCAGCCAGATCCGCCGTTTCGGACTGAAGACCGGTGATATCCTGAAGGGCAACAAGAGAATCAAGACCCAGCAGGAGAAGTTCAGTGCACTGCTGTTCGTCAAGAGCATCAACGGTTATACAGTGGAAGAGTCAGCCAAGAGAATGGCATTCGAGGATATGACGCCGATCTTCCCGGATGAGCGCATCAAGATGGAGACTCCCGGCTGCAGCGTGGCTATGAGAGTCATGGATCTGGTAAGCCCTGTCGGTAAGGGACAGCGTGGTATGATCGTATCCCCGCCCAAGGCTGGTAAGACCACACTGTTGAAGGAAGTGGCAAAGTCTATTTTGAACGGTAACCCCAAGATGCACATGCTGATCCTGCTGATCGATGAGCGTCCCGAGGAAGTTACCGATATTAAGGAAGCAATCCACGGAGACAATGTGGAAGTGATCTATTCCACCTTCGATGAGCTTCCCGAGCACCACAAGAGAGTATCAGAGATGGTGATCGAGCGTGCAAAGCGTCTCGTAGAACATAAGAAGGATGTCGTGATCCTGCTTGACAGTATCACCCGTCTGACCAGAGCGTACAACCTGGTGGTTCCCCCCAGCGGACGTACTCTGTCCGGTGGTCTCGATCCCGCCGCACTCCACATGCCCAAGAGATTCTTCGGTGCAGCCCGTAATATGCGTGAGGGAGGAAGCCTGACCATTCTGGCCACCGCACTGGTAGAGACCGGAAGCAAGATGGATGATGTGGTATACGAGGAATTCAAGGGAACCGGTAATATGGAAATGGTTCTGGACAGAAAGCTGTCCGAGAAACGTATTTTCCCGGCTATCGATCTGGCAAAATCCGGCACCAGAAGAGAGGATCTGTTGCTGACACCGGAAGAACTGGAAGCCATCAATATCATGCGTAAGGCCCTGAATGGCTTAAAGCCCGACGAAGCTACCGACCGCATCCTTGATATGTTCTCCCATACCCGCAATAATGTGGAATTTGTGAATATGGTGAAGAAGAACCGGTTTATCTAGGCAAGAGATAGAAAATTGACAAAAATTGGAAATGATGGCAGAATATATACCTTTACGATGTGCCATAATTGTGCTACAATTATGGCATAAAGGAGGTGCTATTATGCCATTGATCATGCCAATCAGAGATTTGAGAAAAACAAGTGAAATATCCGAATTAGCACATACAAAGCAGGAACCGATTTTTATTACTAAGAATGGCTACAGCGATCTGGTAGTGATGAGCGCAGAACTTTATGAGCGTTTTGCACGAATTCATAAAATCGACCAGGCCATCTGTGAGGCGGAAGAGGAAGTTGCTGCGGGTGCGGATACGATGGATATGGATGTCGCAATGGAAAGGCTAGACAAAAAATATTATGGTTAAATACCATATAAAGTTGTATCCGAGAGCATATCGTGATATGGAAGAAATCTACAGGTATATCGCCATAGAAAAACAGGTTCCGGAAAATGCAAAAGGACAAACAGACAGAATCTGGAAAGTAATAAAAAATCTGGAGATATTTCCCGATTCACATCAGGATAGATTAGAAGGCAAGTATGCCGGAAAAGGGTATAAGCAGCTTCTGGTCGATAATTATATGGCAATTTATAAGATTGATGAGACTGAAAAAACAGTTTATGTCATTACAGTGCAATATCAGGGGAGAAATATGTAAAAATAGGTCTTGCGTCGTGTAAACTCTTATGGTACAATAATACCGCTGTTTGTGGTTCCATAAGCAGTGAGGATGAGAACAAGAACTTATACACGACATTTTTATAGAGAGGTGAAAGAAATGAAAGAAGGAATCCATCCCGCTTACTACCAGGCAACTGTAACCTGCAACTGTGGTAACACATTTGTAACCGGCTCCACCAAGCCCGAGCTTCACGTAGAAGTTTGCTCCAAGTGTCATTCATTCTACACTGGCCAGCAGAAGTCTGCAAGAACCGATGGCCGTATTGATAAGTTCAATAAGAAATACGGTGTTAAATAAGATTGCAAGCGAAAGGTTGAGGTATTCTTATCTCAACCTTTTCTTGTCGTATAGGAAACTATGTTCCTATTTAATACTGCATTTATAAGGATGAGGTTTTATGGCTAGAAGAAAGAGTCGTTATTCCGGTATCGGCGGACAGGCCGTGCTGGAAGGCGTTATGATGAAAAATAAAGAGAAGTATGCGGTAGCGGTCCGCAAGCCGGACGGCGAGATTGAAGTGGAAGTTGAGACCTATCAGGGTCTGGCTCACGGAAGTAAGTTCAAGGAGCTTCCCTTTATCCGTGGTATCTTTAATTTCCTGGATTCCCTGATCCTGGGAACCAGAGCATTGAATTATTCCGCTTCCTTCTATGAAGAAGAGGAAGGCAAAGAAACGAAATTCGATAAGGCAATGGACAAGATGAGCGGTGGCAACGGAGAAAAGCTGCTGTCTGGTATTGTGACGGTGATCTCCATTATGTTGGCAGTAGGCATCTTTATCGTATTGCCGTATTTCATTTCCTCTCTGTTTGACAGCTTTATCCGCAACCGCTCCCTGATGGCGATTATTGAGGGTGTGATCCGTATTGCTCTGTTTTTGCTGTATGTATGGGGCATCAGCGCCATGAAGGATATCCGCAGGCTGTACCAGTATCATGGGGCGGAGCACAAATGCATCAACTGTATCGAGAAGGGCAGACCCCTTACGGTGCACAATGTGATGCGCAGCTCCAGACTGCACAAACGTTGCGGCACCAGCTTCATTTTCTTTGTTATGCTGGTAAGTATTGTGCTGTTCTTCTTTATCCAGGTGGATAATGTGGCGGAGAAAGTGATCCTTCGTATTCTGTTGATGCCGGTTGTGGCCGGAATTTCCTACGAGATCATCCGTCTGGCCGGACGCACGGATAATGTGTTTATTAAGATCCTGTCTGCTCCCGGTATGTGGATCCAGCGTATGACCACCAGGGAACCCGATGAGAGCATGGCAGAGGTAGCCATCGCTTCCGTAGAAGCTGTGTTCGACTGGAAGAAATATTTACAGGATACCTTCGGTTACGAAGTGGATGAGAGCTGGATGAAGGACGATGCATCCGCAGAACCAGAGGATTAAGATGACCTATCGGGAATGCTATGAAAAGGGCTGTCTGGCTTTGCAGACAGCGGGAATCGAAGAAGCCACACTGGATGCGAGACTTCTGCTGGAAGCGGTATGCGGTACGAATCGTAATGATCTGCTGGTGCACGGGGAACAGTTGGTGACACCGGAAGCGGAAGAGAAATATCTTGGCTGGATCGGACAGCGGGCGGAGCACATTCCGCTGCAACAGCTGACAGGGGAGCAGGACTTTATGGGACTGACCTTTGCCGTCAATGAGCACGTACTGATCCCGAGACAGGATACGGAGATTCTGGTGGAGGAAGTATTGAAGGAACTCCATGACGGAATGCGGGTGCTTGACATGTGTACGGGATCCGGATGTATTCTGTTAAGCCTTCTGCATTACAGTAATGCCTGTGAAGGACTGGGTGTGGATTTGTCTGCAGATGCGCTGAAAGTGGCAGAGCAAAATGCGGAGACGCTTTTGGATGCGGCGAACGCAGATCGGGTTCATTTTTTACAGAGTGACCTGTTTGACAAGGTGGAGGGAAAATTCGAGATCATTGTGTCGAATCCGCCTTATATCGCCAGTGCAGAAGTGGAGAAGCTGATGCCGGAGGTACGGGATCATGAACCCAGGATGGCACTGGACGGTACGGAGGATGGTTTACATTTTTACCGCCGTATCATCGAAGAAGCAGGAAAACATCTGGTGAGCAGTGGAATGCTCTTTTTTGAGATCGGATATGACCAGGGACAGGCTGTATCGGAACTGATGCGCACCGAAGGGTACCGCGAGGTACAAGTGGTGCAGGATTATGCCGGTCTGGACCGGGTAGTTTTTGGAACGTATGTAACAGTTCAGCCCGCACCATTCGCAAAGTCGCGCTGACACGCTTTCCGTCACTTCGTGACTACCTTTGCTCATAAACCGGGCGCTTAGTTCATGAACATATTCGTTCACAAAATCATGCAAGCATGATTTTTGCTCTCCAATATGTTCATGGCTGAACTGTTACAACTTATATTGAGAGGAATTAGTTATGTTTGACAAGTTAGAAGATTTATTAATTCGTTTTGAAGAGATCATGGGCGAACTGCATGAACCCACGGTCACGAATAACCAGGAACGTTTCCGCAAGCTGATGAAGGAGCAGAGTGATCTGACACCTATCGTGGATGCGTATACAGAGTACAAAAAGTGCAAGCAGGATATTGAAGATTCTCTTTCCATGCTGGAAGAGGAAAAAGACGAAGAAATGCGCGAGATGATCAAGGAGACGTTAAACGACAGCAAGAAGCGCGTGGAAGAGCTGGAGCAGGAACTGAAGATCCTGTTACTGCCCAAGGATCCTAATGATGACAAGAATGTAATCGTGGAGATCCGTGCCGGTGCCGGCGGCGATGAGGCTGCACTGTTTGCAGCGGAGATCTATCGTATGTATGTGCATTATGCCGAGAAGCAGCGTTGGAAGGTAGAGCTGATCAACGTGGATGAGATTGGTATCGGCGGTATGAAGGAAGTACAGTTTACCATCAGCGGACAGGGTGCTTACTCCAAGATGAAGTATGAGAGTGGCGTACATCGCGTACAGCGTGTGCCGGAGACCGAGAGCGGCGGACGTATCCATACCTCCACCATCAGTGTGGCGGTTATGCCGGAAGTGGATGACGACATTGATATCGTCATCGAGGACAAAGATATCCGTATCGATGTCATGAGAGCATCCGGTAACGGTGGTCAGTGTGTCAACACCACCGACTCCGCAGTGCGTCTGACCCACTATCCTTCCGGAATCGTGGTATACAGTCAGACTGAGAAGTCTCAGATCCAGAACAAGGCTAAGGCATTCGCACTGTTAAAGTCCAAGCTGTATGACATCGAGCAGCAGCAGAGACACGATGCGGAAGCAGAGATGCGCCGCAGCCAGATCGGTACCGGAGACCGTTCTGAGAAGATCCGTACCTACAACTTCCCTCAGGGCCGTGTCACCGACCATCGTATCGGCCTGACCCTGTACAAGTTAGACAAGATCATGAACGGAGATATCGAAGAGATCATCGATGCCTGCATCGCAGCCGACCAGGCAGCCAAGCTGGCTAAGATGAATGAAGAATAATATTGTAAAAGTAACGGTCTTTGGCATAAGTCTAAAGGCCGTTTTTATGTATGCTTTTAATGAATAAAAATAATTTGAAAAAGGACATAGTTATGGCATAATTATACTATAAAGGAGAGGGGAAACGATGGGAAAGTATATAGCATGGAAAATGAAAGCTGCAATATGTGATGATACGGTAGAAGATGCGGCGTTCATGGAAAAACATATAAAAGAGTATTTCATGAAAAAAATCATTCCTTATGAATGTAATGTATATCAGAGCAGTAAGGCATTGTGGTATGAAATT
>ERZ1034998.199-NODE-199-length-41227-cov-5.047192_pt1 | contig 41227 bp, 37 predicted proteins | sample MGYA00520621_ERZ1034998 | MGnify/ENA primary metagenome ERZ1034998 (study PRJEB33766, sample SAMN09781748) | gut metagenome | biome: gut microbiome | host: Homo sapiens | place: Madagascar | study: EMG produced TPA metagenomics assembly of the PRJNA485056 data set... | reverse complement strand
GTACACAGCACCTTTTCACATACGGGTATCCAGCGGATCATCAAATCTGTCACAAGAAACCTGATGAGCCGGTGCATGGGCGTGCAGTTTATCGCGATCAGTGATGGCGTTGCGGCAAATGAAAAAAAGGTGTTCGGGATCAACTGCGATCACGTTATCTACAACTGGTGCAACAATAAGGAGTTTGGGTTTATCCCAAAAGAAGAAAAGATCATCTCCAAGCGGGAAATACTTGCAAAGCTTAGCCCAAGACTGTCGTTACAGCCGGCAAGGCTTCTTACGATCGTGACGGTCGGAACCTGCGCGGATGTAAAAAATCACACGCTTCTGCTGCAGGCAATCGCAAGGATGCAGTATAAGGAACAGCTTCGGTATTTTCATATCGGATATGCAGAGGGTGAGACGGAAAAAGAGCAGACACTTGCAAACTCCCTTGGAATTGCTGATGAGGTGGCATTTGTAGGGCGCACGCAGCCGATGCCTTACTTAAAAGGGGCGGACGTATATGTGATGACCTCGAAGTATGAGGGACTAAGCGTTGCGGCGCTTGAAGCGATTTTTACCGGAATGCCGGTGCTGCTTGCAGATGTAAGAGGACTGGATGAGTTTAAGGACAAGCAATTAGAAAATGTGGATTATTTTGAGCCGACGCCGGAGGCACTTGCAGATAAGCTGGATGCGTATGTGATGCAGCTTGCAGAGGGAGCACTTGAACCGGCCGAGGAGCAGAGCATAAGGGCGGAAGCTCTGTATGATATCGGGCAGCAGGTGCAGCGGTATATGGATGTGTATCGGGATATGGTTAAAAAAGATACAAAAAACGAAAACAGATTGGAACCAAAAGAATGAAAGTAATCTCAGAACTTACCGGAGGCTTTGGCAATCAGCTATTTGCGTATGCCTGTGCATATAGCTGCGCAAAGAAAAACAATGCAAAGCTATATATCAATACTTATATGTCGGATAATGGCATGACACGCGAGCTGGGAATCACGCGGTTAAATATTGCATTTGACGGCAGGATCAGCTATCTTTACAAAAAGGACATTGTAAACCGTGCGATTTTTAACAAGCTCCGGAGAAGAAAAGCAATCGGACTTGGAACGAAGATCATAAAGGAACCGGAACTGTTTGTGTATCATCCGGAGATCTTAAGCCCCAAAGGGGATGTGATGTTTAACGGATATTATCAGAATGAACGGTATTTTAAGGAGTATTCCGAGGATATCCGAAGAATGTTTACACCGAAGGCTGAATTATCGGAGGCTGCCAAGCGGCTGATCGCACAGATCCACGCAAGGGAGAACAGCGTGGCGGTTCATATCCGAAGAGGCGACTATCTGATGAACAACGCCAATCTTGAACTGACCTATTTCCGGCAGGCGATGGAGATCATGCGGCAGCAGTATCCGGATGCCACGTTCTGTTTCTTTTCCGATGATATGGAGTGGGTGAAGGGGCAGTTTCCGGAAAGTGAAAATGTTTTGTACATCTCCGGACAGGAGAACATTGATTATATCGAAGAATTTTTCTGCATGCGGGAATGCGCGCATGATATTATCTCCAACAGCTCATTTAGCTGGTGGGGGGCATATTTGAATCCGAATCCGGGAAAAACGGTCATCGCGCCGATCACCGGATTTTGGAAGAGAGATTTCTATCCGGAGGATTGGCAGGTTATAGAGACGCATTCCGAGAACGGACAGTAAAAATGGAGCAGCAGGGATGGAAAAGAACAAGAAACGTGTAATTGCAAATATGAGCTGGCTGATGGGCGGCAAGATCGTAAATATGATCCTGTCCTTCTTTGTGTCTCTTGCAACTGCGAGGTATCTTGGACCGTCAAATTTTGGCTCCATCAATTATGTTGCCGCGTATGTCTCCTTTTTCTCTTCGATCGCATCACTCGGACTGAGCGTGATCGTGATCAAGGAGGTCTCTTCCGGGGAGGAGGACGACAATAAGGTTATCTGGACAGGAATCCTTATGCGTTTCCTGACGGCAGTTGCCTCCACCATTGCGGTAGTTGCCTTTTTTGCAATCGCCAAAAGAAATGATCCGCTTCTTGTGCCGATTGCAGCACTTGAATCGATTGCAATTTTAGCGAGCGCTTTTGATACATTTATGTATTGGTTTCAGGGCAAGCTGCTCGGAAAGTATGTAAGTATTGCGGGAGTTATCGCATATCTGGCGATGTCGCTGTACCGGCTCTATCTTCTGGCAAATGGTGCAGACATCCTGTGGTTTGCGTTTGCAACCTCCGTGGATACATTGGTGCTGGCGCTAGTACTGTTCATCTTCTATGTGAAGGAGAATGGCTTCCGTCCGGTGATATCGCTGCCGCTTGGAAGGAAGCTGTTAAAACAATCGTATCACTATCTGATCTCAGGGCTGATCGCAATCCTGTATTCAAAGATCGATCAGATCATGCTCGGAGATATGCTGGATAAGGCATCGGTCGGACTGTACTCCGCGGCACTTGCTATCGCAGGCCTGTGGGGGATGATCCCGTCTGCGTTTATCCAGTCGGTAAGCCCGATCCTGTACAAGAATGCACAGACTGACCGGGGGATGTTTTTAAAGCGGTTAAAGCAGTCGTATGCCGGGATCTGGTTTTTAAATGTGTGCTGGTCACTGGCAATCTCACTGTTTTCCTACTGGGTCGTACTGCTTTTGTATGGTGCAGAATATATGGGGGCGCGGAAGGCGCTGATCATCGTGGTATGGTATTCGGGAATATCTTCTCTCGGAAGTTTAACGCAGGTGTATCTTGCCACGGAGAATAAAAACAAGTACATTAACTACTTTGCACTGGCAGGACTTGTGACAGATGTGGTGCTAAATGCACTGCTCATCCCGCATTTTGGAATTACAGGCGCGGCGGTTGCAACGCTTGCCACCTACTGTGTGATCCATATTGTGATGCCGCTTGTGATCAAAGATACCAGGGAGGCAGCAGTTTTGATCCTGCAGGGAATGATTTTTCGGGATGTTATAGATGAAAATATGAAACAATATGGTAAAATGATCGTAAAAAGGGTGTTCCGGAGAAAATGAAAAGACCTCTGACATATGGCTATTATCTGCTAAAAGGCAAAAACAGAACAAAGACGATCGAAAGGATCGATGCAATTCCATATATGACCAGGGTAAACAACCGGTTTGCCGGGCAGGATATTGAGCCTGCCGAGGCGGTTCAGGCGCAGATGGCGGAAGATATCCGGCAGGGAAAGCCTTTTATGGCGGGCAGACTTGGAGCAGTTGAGCTGGCAGCGATGCGCTCATATGAATTTGATGACAAGCGGATCATCCGCAAGAATCTTACGCAGCTGTGTACGAACGCAGGATTTTTCCCGAATGATCCGGGACTTTTACCAGAATTTTGGGAGAGAATGATAAAAGCCTGCAAAAATACAGACTACCTTGCAGCGTGGTTCCAGCCCTTTGAGGACTATTATCTGGCGAATGCATTCCCAAGGGATATGCATATGACATACCTGCATTACATTGATCCGTTCCGCTGCCCAAAGCATCCGTGGACGGAGGCGCTCGCGGGCAAGCGGGTTCTGGTCATCCACCCGCAGGACAAGCTGATCGCAAGCCAGTATGAGAGGCATGGGCGGGAGCTGTTTCCGGGGACAAATATCCTGCCGGAATTTACCCTGCACACCTTAAAAGCAGTGCAGACGAGCGCAGGGGAGCAGGATCACCGTTATACGAACTGGTTTGAGGCGCTGGATGATATGTATGAGCAGGCAATGCGGATTGACTTTGATCTGGCGATCCTCGGATGCGGTGCATACGGATTTCCACTTGCATCTATGCTGAAGGACGCGGGCAGGCAGGCGGTGCATATGGGCGGTATCACGCAGGTACTGTTCGGTATTCACGGGAAACGCTGGGATGAAGATAAAAATCACCAATTTCTGAAACAATATTATTCGGACGCGTGGACGCGGGCGGATGCGACAGACAAGCCTAAGGATGCGGGGAAGATAGAAGATGGATGTTATTGGTAGGAAGAATTGATAGAGAACGAAGAGAAAGGCATGTGTATGAAATTATCATTAGTGGCACCATGTTATAACGAAGAAGGAAATGTGCGTGTGTTTTGTGAGACCGCCCGCGAAGTTTTGAAGGGAGTCGAATACGAGATCGTCTTTATCAATGACGGCAGCAAGGATCACACATATGAGGAACAGAGGAAGATTTATGACGAGCATAAGGAAAATATCACGCTGATCAATTTCTCCCGCAATTTTGGCAAGGAGGCAGGAATCTATGCAGGACTGACACATGCCAAGGGGCAGTTTGTATGCATCATTGATACGGATATGCAGCAGCCGATCGAGGTTGCCCGCGAGATGCTGGAATTTCTGGAGCAGAACCCGGAGTATGATGAGGTGGCTGCTTATCAGGAAGCGCGGATCGAGAACAAGCTGATGACGATGGCAAAGGACGGTTTCTACTGGTTTATCAACAAAATGTGTGATGTGGAGCTGTATAAAAGCGCGAGTGATTTTCGTATGATGCGGAGAACGGTTGTAAAAGCGATTCTTCAGATGTCGGAATACCACCGGTTCTCAAAGGGGATTTTCGCATGGATTGGCTTTAACACTTACTATCGCCCGTATGAGGTCCATGAGCGCAACGCGGGAACAACGTCATGGTCGGTGCGCAAGCTTATCAATTATGCGATTGAAGGAGTGGTATCCTTTTCGACCAAACCGCTTCGCGAGGTCATAAAGCTCGGAATCGGAACCTCAGCGCTGGCATTTTTGTATATGGTGATCGTCGTGATCCAGAAGCTGGTATTCGGAAACGATGTTCCCGGGTATCCGACCATTATCGTGCTGATTCTTCTGATCGGAGGAATACAGCTTACCGTACTCGGAATTATCGGGGAATATCTGTCGAAGGTGCATATCGAGGTCAAGAACCGTCCAATCTATATCTCAAAAGAAATCCTTTCCTATGACAAAGATCAGGAGGAATAGAAAGACGCAGGTAAGATCAATGGATCTTATCTGCGTCCTTTTTGTTGGTTTCGGAAATGATAAAGTGTGGCCGGCGTTTAGCTTCCAGATAGGTCTTGGAGAGATATTGTCCGATGATACCCATGCAGAACAACTGTACACCGCCGATAAAGGTAATGATACATACCAGTGAAGCCCAGCCGCTTACCGGGTCACCGAAAATAAGCCGTCTTACAACCACGAATATAATAGCAAGAAACGAAACAAAGGTTAAGAAAACTCCGCCGTAGGAGGCAAGGGACAACGGAACCTGCGAAAAATTGATAATGCCGTCGATTGCATATTTAAGAAGACCCCAGAAGCTCCATTTGGTCTCACCCGCAACACGCTCCACGTTTTTGTATGGAAGCCAGTAAGTGCGGAATCCGATCCAACCGAAAATGCCCTTTGAAAAGCGGTTATACTCGTTCATCGCCACGATCGCATCAACCATTTCCCGCTTCATCAGGCGGAAATCGCGTGCCCCATCAACAATATCGGCATCGGAGATCTTGTTGATGATCTTGTAGAAGCTGCGCGCAAAGAAGGAACGGATCTTTGGCTCGCCATCCCGGCTTACACGGCGGGTTGCCACGCTGTCGTACTCGCCGGTCTGAAGAATCTCCAGCATCTGCGGAAGCAATGAAGGTGGATCCTGCAGATCTGCATCCATGACAGCTACATAGTCGCCACCGGCATTGCAAAAGCCGGCAAACATGGCAGCCTCCTTGCCAAAATTGCGGGAAAAGGAGTAATAATTCACGCGGGGATCGCTGGCAGCCAATTCCTTTAGGATACTGAGCGTGCGGTCGGAAGAACCGTCATTGACAAAAAGATATTCAAATTCGTAATCCTTTAACTGTGAGGAAACTAAAACAAGCTCTTTATAGATAAAAGGAAGAGCTGCCTCCTCATTGTAACAGGGAATGATCAGTGATATTTTCATCGTATTGTTACCATCCATTCTTAATGAAATTATTATATTATCAATGCATGAGAAAGGCAAGATGAAGATGCACGCGAATGCGGTTGTTTTTGGAGAAGAAAACTGCTATACTTATTTAGTTAAATTATATGATGGCGAAGGAATGGACAAGATGAAGTTATCTCAGAAAATAGACAAATACAATAGCAGACCGATCGGGAAAGAAGACTGGATACTGCTCGGAATTATGGGGGTATTTATTTACCTGACCATTTTTTATGCGGATCTGATCATCATTCACGATCACAGCCTGACTTTTTTAGACAGCCTGTTTCATGGGGATATTTCTAATTTTTATGGGAATACCATGAAAAAGCCAAGCTATGGCTTTGGGGCTGTGTACTATTGGATTCCGTATCTGATCCAGGGCGTATGGAGCCTGCCGATTTACATTTTAAACAAGCTGATCCATTTCGCCCCGGACGGGGTAAAGGCATATCTTTGGATCAAGCTCGGCATCTGCCTGGTGCTTTTGCTTGCAACATGGCTGATCGGACGCATCCTTTCGGATTTTGAAATCGGTAAAGAAAAAATCCGTTTTGCACAGTTTATGTTTTTATCTTCGGTGCTTGTTATGCTTCCGGTCGTGGCAATCTCGCAGATCGATATCATAGCGCTCACGCTTATGCTGTTCGGCATCCGGGAATATGTACAGTCCGATAAAATAACATGGAAGTTTCTGCTGATCTTTTCGTTTGCGGCAGCGGCAAAGACATTTGCGCTGTTTCTGTTTCTGCCACTGGTATTTTTAAAGGAAAAGCGGACACTCTATGTGATCTGGGACATCTTTGTGGGCTTCTGGTTTATCCTTATCTGCGTGATCCCGTATGCGTGGAGAGAGGACTATAAGGAATCGACAGCCGTATTAAACGATGTGATGATCGAGCGGTTGTTCGGCACGCAGTTCCCGGCAGGAAATGTTAATATCCCAATCTTTGCGGCGCTTCTTATCGCAATCTGTATCTGGTGTTATATGCAGAACATTACGGAAAAACGCCAGTTGTTCGCTACGGTTATGTGGGTTGGATTATTTGCATATGCGGCATTTTTTATCTTTGTATTTGCGCATCCGTATTGGATCGTGCTGATCGTACCGTTTATGATCCTGCTTCTTACCTTAAATGGACAACAACGCAAGATAAATATGCTTCTGGAACTGATCTTAAGCGTGGCGGTAATGTTTGTTTATCACACAAAGTTTGGCGTGTTTATGACAGAGACAAATATAGAACTTATGGTTCTGCCAAAGCTCGGATTAAAGCCGAATGGAACAGGCTTTGCCCAGTCCTCCGAATGGATTGTTGAACATGGACTGGATTTCTATGCGCCGGCGGTGTTTGCGGTATTTGCAGTATGCCTGATCGCATTTCTTGTGATCAACCGTCCGAGCAGACTTATAGAGGGCTGGAACGAAGAGGGTAACGAGACGATCCGCTTTGATCATGGAATGATCGCAGCGCGGCTTGCAGTCATACTGTTCTATATTTTCGGCGTTCTGTATTTTTCATATTGGGGCTAGAATCAGAATGGAAGGTTAAACGATGGACAAGATAGCAGTTCTCATTCCGTGTTATAATGAGAGTAAGACGATTGCAAAGGTGGTCACCGAATTTAAGCAGGCGCTTCCGGAGGCTGCCATATATGTATATGATAACAACTCGACAGATGGAACCGATGTGCTGGCGCGGGAAGCTGGCGCAGTTGTCCGCTATGAATATCAGCAGGGCAAGGGCAATGTGATCCGCAGGATGTTTATGGAGATTGACGCGGAGTGCTACCTGATGGTAGACGGGGATGATACATATCCGGCGAAGTCAGCTTCGGATATGGTGCGGGCGGTGCTTGAAAAGCACGCAGATATGGTGGTCGGAGACCGACTCTCTTCCACCTACTTCGAGGAGAACAAGCGGCCGTTTCACAACTTTGGCAACTCGCTGGTACGCGGATGCATCAATCTGTTTTTCAAGAATGACATCAAGGATATCATGACCGGATACCGGGCGTTCAGCTACCGTTTTGTAAAGACATTTCCGGTATTATCTAAGGGCTTTGAGATCGAAACAGAGATGAGTATCCATGCAATTGACAAGAACATGTATGTGGTCAACGAAGTGATCGAGTACAGGGACAGACCGGAAGGCAGCGAGTCAAAGCTGAATACGGTATCGGATGGACTTAAGGTTGTCCGTACCATGATCCGGTTGTACAGGACGTACCGCCCGATGGCATTTTTTGGAATCGTTGCAGTGCTGCTTTTATTGCTTGCGCTGATCTTTTTTGTGCCGATCATGGTCGGATTTATACAGACCGGACTTGTGCCGAAGTTCCCGACACTCATTGTCTGTGGGTTTGTTGTGATGGCTTCCATCCAGTCGCTTTTCGCCGGGCTTATTTTACAGACCATGTACCAGAAAAACCGGCAGGATTTTGAGATGGAATTATATCGTGTGACAGAGGAATTTATGAAGGAGCAAAAGAATGTATAAGAAACTTAGAAATTTGTATCATAATATGCCAAAGACGATGCGGGTTATTCTGCTGGTCATGTATGACATCTGCGCGATCGTAATATCGGAGTTTTTGGCGTTATGGACGCGCTTTGAATTTTCATTTGACCAGATCCAGCCTCTCTTTGCAGAGCGGGCACTGCACTATACGGCGATCAATATCGTAGTGACGCTGATTATTTTTGCATTTCTCAAGCTGTACAGCAGCCTTTGGGAATATGCGAGTGTGCGCGAAATGTTCAATGTAATTGCTGCCTGTGCCATTTCTGCCTGTGCACAGACACTCGGACTGATCCTGCTTCAGTGGAATATGCCAAGATCTTATTACATTTTATATTTGTTTTTCCTGTTGTTTTTTGTTGTCTTTTCGAGATTTTTATACCGTGCGCTCCGCACGATGAAAAATTCAATTGTGGCAAATCACAGTGGATTTATGAATCGCACAATGATCATCGGAGCCGGAGACACCGCGTTCTCCCTGATCAAGGACATCAATAACAACAGCTGGAGAGTCCGCAACAAAGTCGTATGTGTCATTGATTCCGATCCGAGAAAAATCGGAAGTAAGCTCCTTGGTATCCCGATCGTGGGTAATGACAGCAAGATCGCTTGGGCGGCAGAACATTATGACGTACAGGAGATCTTCATTGCAATTCCAAGTCTGGCACCTGCAAAAAAGAAGGCAATACTGGAAATTTGTAAGAATACCGGCTGCAAACTGCGAATTCTGCCAAGTATGACACAGCTTGTAAATGATGAGGTCTCGGTATCCAATCTGAGAGAGGTTGAGATCGAAGATCTTCTTGGAAGAGAACCGGTGCGCACAAACCTCGATGAAGTTATGCAGTATATTTCCGGAAAGGTTGTACTGGTCACCGGAGGCGGCGGGTCAATCGGAAGTGAGCTGTGCCGTCAGATTGCGTCCCATAAGCCTAAGCAGTTGATCATTCTGGATATCTATGAGAACACAACCTATGATCTGCAGAGAGAGCTGCGCCATGATTATCCGGAACTGAACCTGGAGGTGCTTATCGGTTCTGTGAGAAATACACACCGTGTAAATAGCATTTTTGAGGCGTATAAGCCTGCAATCATCTTCCATGCCGCAGCGCATAAGCATGTGCCGCTCATGGAGGACAGCCCGAATGAGGCAATTAAGAATAATGTATTTGGTACTTTGAATGTTGCGCGTGCCGCGGGGGAAAACGGTTCTGAGAGAATGGTACTTATCTCTACCGACAAGGCGGTGAACCCGACAAATGTCATGGGCGCCTCCAAGCGCATCTGCGAGATGGTCATTCAGGCGATGAACAATCGATATCCGAATACAAATTACGTTGCAGTACGCTTTGGCAATGTGCTGGGAAGCAATGGAAGCGTTGTACCGATCTTTAAAAAGCAGATTGCTGAGGGTGGTCCGGTAACTGTTACGGATAAGAATATCATCCGGTTCTTCATGACGATCCCGGAGGCAGTATCCCTGGTATTGCAGGCGGGCGCATACGCAAAGGGCGGAGAGATCTTTGTACTTGATATGGGCGAGCCGGTCAAGATTGACGATATGGCGCGCAACCTCATCAAGTTGTCAGGATATGAGCCTGATGTGGATATTCCTATTGTATACACGGGACTTCGACCGGGCGAGAAAATGTATGAAGAGTGCTTAAGAGAAGAAGAGGGACTTCAAAAGACACAGAATGATCTTATCTTTATCGGTAAGCCGATTGAGTTTGACGAGGATAAGTTCTTTGAGAATCTTGTAGATCTGAAAGCGGCGGCATATGCGGATGATCCGAATATGAAAAAGCTCGTTACGGAGTTTGTTCCGACCTATCATTTTGAAAAGTAAGGAAAACTGGGTAAAAATGGCAACGTATGACTATGTGATTTGGGATCTGGATGGCACGCTCTTAGATGATAGAAAACGACACTATGCGTGTTATTTGGACATTGTGGAGAAGTACGGCGGGACACCGGTATCCGAAGAACGCTACTGGGAACTTAAACGCAACAAGATCAAACGGACGGTTCTTTTGGAAGAAACCGCTTTTGAGGGAACTTATCAGCAGTATCTGGACGAATGGATCAACCGGATTGAGCAGGTTGAATACCTTCAAAGAGAGGAGCTTCGACCGGGGGCGGAGGAGCTTCTTAAAAAGCTTCACGCCGCCACAGAAAAGGTTGTGCTTGTCACGATGCGCAATCATACGGAACGTGTAGAGCAGCAGCTGCAATGGCTTGGGATAGCAGGCTATTTTGATGCTATATTTATAGGAAAATCATTGCAGGGACAAAAAAAGGCAGACGTTGTCAGCACGGCAATACCGGATATTGCAGAAAAACATGTGCTTGTGATCGGAGATACAGAGGATGACGAGCAGGTCGCAAAGAGTCTGGGGGCTGATTTTGTGGCGATGATAACCGGTTTGCGGGATAAAAAGTATTTGGAGGCTGACTGCTACGCGGATTGCATTGCAGATGTGGCAGATTGGATCGGCTTGGAGAGATAAGATGGTAGATATCAGTATATGCATGGTAGCATATAATCACAGAGAATATATTTGTCAGGCAATTGACAGTATTTTGGCACAGGAGACGGATTATACTTACGAGATCATCGTCAATGATGATGCATCCACCGATCATACCGCTGAGCTTGTTGCACAGAAATACCCGGATCAGGTGAAGCTGATCGCCAGAAAAGAAAATGTTGGTCTGACAAGAAGCATCTACGATATGTTTGTGCAGGCAGAAGGAAGATATATCTACCTGTGCGCGGGGGATGACTGGGTAAACAGTCCTCAGATGATCCAGAAGCATGTGGACTTTCTGGAACATAATCCGGAATATTCAAGTGTATCAAACTGGATGGTTCAGGTGGACAAAGATGGTAAATTCCTGATGGATATTGAAAATCCGGTGGTGGATTATCACTTGTCGGATCTGCTTTTGATGAATAATTGCAATGGAAGCGATAAGGGAACCTTCCGCAATTATTTCAAGGAGGAAGCAAAAGAACTGGAGTTTTTGTACAAGTGTGGACGGAATAACGATGAGACTCCGCTATGGACAATCCTTTTAGAGCGGGGACCACATAAGGTATTGCATGAATATCTGACGACTTACCGTTATGTAAAAAAGGAAGGCGCTTCCAACTACAACTCCACCCACAGCTATTTTGATATGTTCGTGGATCAGTACGGTGCGGTGGAGATGATCAAAAAAGAGCATCCGGTACACAACTATGATGGTATGCAGTATGTGTGGTTTTACCGCTATTTCTATCCGATATTGCGCCAGCATCAGCTTGGCAGGCTAATTTCCTACTTAGGCTTTGGAAAATTCCTGAAGATGGCGGTCTTAGTTCCGTTTATCCATTGCAGCAACCGGGAACTTCCGGGCTTTATGAAGAAAAAATTTGGAGGGGCTGGCAATGCGTAGAAAGTTGTCTGATTATCCGAAAGGCGTTGTGCGGCGCATCAAGCGTCAGCAGGTGGCAAAACATAACCAGATGGTTTTAGAAAAATATAAGGGACAGGATATTTACTATGTGATGCGCCCGAATATTGAGGAGTGCGGACTTGCTACAACAATCCGCTGCGTCTTAAGCCATGCAAAGTATTCCGCAGAGAACGGCTATCGTCTGGTAATGGACTATCAGAACCGGAAAAATCCCTATCTGATGCCGGAAGAGGTCGGAAAGGTCAATGCGTGGGAGTATTATTTCCAACAGCCATGTGAGGTAAGCCTCTCCGATATCGCAGGAGCGGACAATGTGATCGTGACAGAGGAGAATCAGCTTCCCATCTGTCCGACAGATTCTATGGAATTTTATACCAATGCGTGCTGCGTGGCATACTGGAGGGATATATACAGGAAATATATCCGTCTTTCCGGGGAAGCGCAGGCTTTTGTTGAAAAACAGAGACAGCTTATCTTTAAAAATACGACAGAAAAGGTATTAGGATGTATCGTGCGGGGAACTGACTACATTCAGGGAAGACCGCTCAACCATCCGGTGCAGCCATTGCCGGAGGATGTTTTAAAGAAGGCGGAGGAGGTCATGGCACAGAAAGGGTACGGAAAACTGTTTCTGGCGACGGAGGATGCCAACGTCTTAAAGCTGTTTCAGGAGCGATTGGGCGATAAATTGCTTTATGTAGAACAGCAGCGGTATGAGGACGGAAAAACACCGCTTGCATTGCAGGATAACTTTGCAAAAGAGACAAGTCCGAAGGAGGAGGGCATGAAGTACCTGGCAGTTATTTATCTGCTGGGAGGTTGTGATGCGCTGATTGGCGGGCGATGCGGAATTACAACAATCGCATATTTGATTTCGAGTGGATTTGAGTACGAATATTTATGGAATCTCGGAAGATATCAGACGGATGATTATTGTTTGCCGGAGCGTTATTTATAGCTCCGGCTTTTTTGACACATGTAGGGAACTGTGGTATTATAAAGTGATTAACTTTATGGGAAGGTGCTGTATGTATCGCTTATTTATCAAACGTTTTATTGACATTGTTTTGTCCCTTTTGGGAATCATTATCCTATCACCTTTGTTTTTGATCCTGATCATTGCAATCCGTGTGGATTCTCAGGGACCGATCCTGTTTAAACAAAAGAGAGTCGGCATTCACAAGAAGCATTTTAATATACTTAAATTTCGTACAATGCGCATTGATACACCGAAGGATATGCCGACGCATCTGCTTGCCAATCCGGAACAATATATCACCAAAGTGGGAAAGTTCCTGCGCAAGACATCGCTGGATGAACTTCCACAGATGATCAATATCTTAAGAGGTGACATGAGCATTATCGGACCAAGACCGGCGCTTTGGAATCAGTATGACCTGATTGAGGAGCGTGATAAATACGGAGCAAATGATATTATGCCGGGGCTTACGGGTTGGGCACAGATCAACGGACGTGACGAGCTTGAAATCCCGGTCAAGGCAAAGCTGGACGGCGAGTATGTACAGAAAATGTCATTTTGGTTTGATGTGAAGTGCTTTTTCGGAACGATCGGCAGTGTATTAAAGCATGACGGTGTTGTGGAGGGCGGAACCGGCACATTGAACAAAAATGACAAGGAGTAGTCTTTATGAAGAGACTTTTGATTACCGGGGCAAACAGTTACATCGGAACCTCATTTGAGGATTATATGAATCGCAATTTCCCGGAAGCATTACAAATCGATACACTGGATATGCTGGATGAGCATTGGAAGGAAACGGACTTTTCGGGGTATGATGCCATCTTTCATGTAGCCGGAATCGCACATGCGGATGTGTCGAATGTCTCAAAGGAGACAGAGCGGCTCTATTACCGCGTCAATACGGATCTTGCGATTGCAACAGCAAAAAAGGCAAAGGAAGATGGAGCAGGTCAGTTCATTTTTATGAGTTCAGTGATCGTCTACGGTGGAAAAGAACACATAACCGCCCAGACGCAGCCGTCACCCGCCAATTTTTATGGAGACAGTAAGTGGCAGGCAGACAAAGGAGTGCGGGAACTAGAAGATAAACATTTTCGTGTTGCAGTGCTGCGGCCTCCGATGATTTATGGAAAGGGGAGCAAGGGGAATTATCCGGTTCTTGCAAAGCTTGCCACAAAGCTGCCGGTATTTCCAAAGGTAAGCAACAGGCGGTCCATGCTCTATATCGAGAATTTGTGCGAGTTTTTGCGGATTGTGATCGAGAAGGAATTGAGCGGGGTATTTTTCCCACAGAATGATGAACTTGTAAACACAAGCACGCTTGTCAGGATGATCGCAAAGGCAAAGAATAAGAGGACACACGTTACCTGCGTGTTGACACCATTTGTAACACTTGGAAAGCATATACCGGGAAAGATCGGTAATCTTTGCAGAAAGGCATTTGGCAGCAGCTATTACGATATGGATATGAGTGAGATCGGATATCCGTACAGAGTAGCAGGGCTGGAAGAATCTATTCAAAGGACAGAAGGAAGATAAGATGCTGGTTTCCATTACAACCGTAACCTATAACAGCGCGGCAACACTGGCACGAACGATCGAATCGGTACTTGCCCAGACATATCCGGAGATCGAGTATATCATCGTAGATGGAATGTCGCAGGATGACACTCTTGCAATCGCGGAAAGCTATACAACAAAGATGCAGCAAAAAGGAATTAAATACCGGATCATATCTGAGAAGGATCGCGGAATGTATGATGCGATCAATAAGGGAATCGCGATGGCGAGCGGAGAGATTATCGGGAATATCAATTCGGATGACTGGTATGAGCCGGATGCAGTTGAGAAGGTAGCAGCCTTTTTTGAAAAAGAAGGATGCGATTTCATGTATGCGGATCTTCGCATGATCAAACCGGATGGAAGTACTTTCATCAAACATTCCAAACATACGAGGATCGCAACTTCCCGTGGATGGAACCACCCGACACAATTTGCGCGCAAGGAAGTATATATGAAGTATCCGTATAAGGTTGAGAGTATGCATGATGACTTTGATCTGCTGCTGCGCGTGATGAAGTCTGATTACAAGATCGCAATATTAAACGAGGTGCTGGCAAACTTCTCAATGGAGGGCATGAGCCATGAACGCAGGCTCTCCGCCAATATCAAAAGAGGAAAAGCGCGGTATCGCATTTATCGAAATAACGGATACAGCAGATGGTATTTCTTGGAATGCCTTATGATCGAGACTGCAAAGTTTATTCTGGGGTGAATGTCCCCAGAAAAGGGAGAAATCTATGCTTAAGTTAAATTCTTATTTCCCAAAGGTGTACATGAAGTTAAATCATGTACGGTTTGGAAAAGGGCTTCGGATGAAAGGCTGGCCGTTTGTGTTCCAGTTTCCGGGTTCCTCCGTTGTTATGGGGGAAAATGTCCGTATCAACAGTGAATTTTTTTCAAATCTTCTTGGATTGTATCAGAGAACGATCATTATTGCCCGCGGCGGAGGACAGATCACCATTGGCGATCATGTCGGAATTTCCGGTTCGACGATCTATTCCAGAGGACACATTACGATCGGAGCGCACACGATTATCGGAGCAAACTGCAAGATCATTGACAACGATATGCATTCTTTGGATGTGGAGGAACGCAACCATGACATCTTTGACAATTTGGTGTGCAAGGATGTAATGATTGGAGACAGCGTATTTGTCGGATGCAACTGCATCATTTTAAAGGGAACACAGATCGGGGACCGGTGTGTTATAGGTGCAGGAAGTGTAGTAAGCGGGGCATTTCCACCGGACTCTGTGATCGCAGGAAATCCGGCACGCGTTATAAGATCGCTTCCAACAGTACAGAGACAAAATGAAGAACCGGTATAGTCCGTAAGAGGTTACACAACCATATGAGAGTTTTGCATATAAATATCTGTGGCAATTTGAGCACAGGAAACATTGCCTCCGATATTATCCGGGAGGTAGAGAAAAAAGGTGGGGAAGGTGTACTGGCGTATGCCAGAAATGCCGTGGCGGAGGATATTCCATCCATATTGATCGGAAGCCAGACGGATGTGTATGCACATGCGGTTTTATCACGGATCACAGACCGTACCGGGTTTTATTCCAAAAGGGCAACAGAAGCACTGACCGACAAGATCAGGGAGTGGAATCCGGATATCATACATTTGCACAATCTGCATGGGTATTACCTGCATGTGGGGGTGCTGTTTGATTTCTTAAAGGGGTATAACCGCCCGGTGGTATGGACGTTGCACGACTGTTGGGCATTTACAGGACATTGCCCATACTTTTCGGCTGTGGAATGCGAACGGTGGAAAACCGGCTGCTATGATTGCCCGGAAAAGAAAAATTATCCGGCGAGCTTAGTGCTTGACCAGTCAAAGAAAAATTATCGGGATAAGCAGCATTATTTTTTGGAAGTTCCGGATATGACACTTGTCACACCTTCAAAATGGCTAAAGGAAATTGTAGGTGAGTCCTTTTTGAAGGAGTATCCATGTGAGGTAATATATAATGGCATCGACCCGGAAAAGTTTTATCCGAGAGCCGGGCAGTCCTTTCGACAGAATTATCATCTGACCGATAAGAAGATACTGCTTGGTGTTGCAAGTACCTGGTCTAAGCGCAAGGGGTACGAGGATTTCTGCAAATTGTCAGAGCGGTTGCCCAAAAATTGGACAATCGTTATGGTGGGATTAAAAAAAGAGCAGATCGAGACACTTCCTGCGAATGTATTAGGCATTGAGCGCACGAAGAATGTGGAAGAACTGGCTCAGATCTATTCGGAGGCGGATCTGTACTTCAACGCAAGCGTGGAGGAGACCTTCGGGCTTACAACGGTGGAGGCAATCTTTTGTGGAACACCGGCTATTGTATACAACAGCACCGCAGTGCCGGAATGTGTGCAGCCGGACGGAGAGAATGCAACAGGGTATATCGTGGAAAAAGGCGATATAGATGCGGTTGCAGATATAATCCGGGAGCTTGAGACCGGAGAACGCCGGTGGCTTGGAAAAACAGAAAAATTAGAGAGAAACAAGGCTTTCTTTAAAGAAGAAGCTTGTAGAGCGTATTATGAACTATATCAGACGATTATGGAACGGAAAACTAAATAAGATCGTATATTTTGTGTTTTATATGACATTGTGCTTTCCGTTTGTCGGAGGGCGGTTTGTCAATACAGACACACAGCCTTGGGCGCTGTTTCTGGCGATTCTGCTAGTGCTCGGAAGGTGCCTTGTGACAAAAAGCTGGGAGCGCAACGGATATATAGACATTCTCACCCTATACTTTGGCATTTGCGTAGTTATCGGACTTTTTTCGGCGACACAGGGATTGCCGATCATGAGTCTGGCGAGGAGCGGTGCCAACTATGCGTCCATCTTTTTTATCACGATCGCTGTTTATCAGATGCTAAAAGAGCAGGATGGGCTGAATGAAAAGTGGATCAAACTTGCAATATGGATATGGTTTGCGGTCGGCATGATCCAGCGGTTCGTAGATAGAAGCTTTGCGTATGGGCTTTTATCCCTTCCGAGAACCTCGGCGGATAGAGGCGTGATCAGTTTATCCGGGGAGCCGTCTTTTTACGGGTATATGTGTATTTTCTTTTTGCTGTTTGCGATGGAATTTAAGAAGCATAAGCTTGTGTATATGGGCTGCCTGCTGTTCCAGATCGTATTTCTGGCGATGTCGACAATAACCATTCTTTATCTTATGATTTTTGTGGTGTTCTATGTACTGGAGGATCTGGTAAAACGGGGCTGGCTTGGGCTTTCGGTTGCCTGCCTGGGAGTTATCTTCCTGTTCGGCGGATACCTTGCAATGCGCAATCTGCAAAGCGACAACCGCCTGCTTAAGATGCTAAGAGGGCTGTACTATGACCGCAGTGTACTGCTGGATGATCCGAGCATGAATCAGCGGATGGATGATATCAAATCGGCACTTTCGGCATTTGTAGAGAATATAGGAATGCCGCATGGCTACGCACAATACCGCATCATGAGCGGGTATGGTGCTGCATTATATGAGACGGGTATCGCGGCAATTCTGATTATTGTGTTATTTGCGGTACTGTTTGCGGAGGGAAAACATGCATTTACCATTGCAGCGAGCATGACGGTGATCATGTTTTCGGCAGTGCAGCTGGCATGCCCGATCCTTTCGTTTTATCTGGGATATACGTTATACAAAAAACACGCAAAAAGAGCTGCCGTTGTAGCATGCGGCAAGGAGGGAATCTTATATGAAAAGCGAAATTCAAATTGACTTAAAAGAGATGTTAAAGTGGATAGGGCGTAAGTGGAAACTTTTGATTCCGGGCTTTGTCATTCTGGCAGCCCTGATGAGCGGACTTTTGTATTTTAATGAGGTGGTTGCATACCGCCATGAGACCGCCAAACTTTATTCCAAGAACGAATGCTTAGCTCATATGAGTGACAGTGCACTGCGCGAGGTAAATCTTACCCTTGCAATGGAAAAGATCATGAAGGGCCATGAGGACGAGCTGGAGGAACTCCGGCAGATCGAGGAGCCTACGGAAGAACAGTACCTGCGCATGGAAGAACTGATGGAAAATATTGATAAGATCCGGTCGCTGAGCATTAGTTACCGTTATGCCTATGACAGCTATCAGTCAAGGTATTATGATCTGCTCAATGGGGTTGATGAAAATGATATCCGTGCGTATCCGGCACTTACACAAAATATGGTGTTTGGTGGAATAATAATCGGTGCGGCAATGCTGGTTGCACTTTTTATTCTGTGGTATCTCCTTTCCGGATATCTGCATTCCGAGGATGAGATACGGATGAACTACGGTTACCGTGTAAATGCGGTAGACGCAACGAAGGAGCATCTGGAGGACGGCGTTAAGCTGGTACTTGAATCGGATCGCTGGAACAGTCAAAGTAAAATTGCAATTCTTGATGCAATGGATAAGAAGAAAGAGAGTCAGGATCTGGAGATTGTAAAGAAGATTACCGGAGGCGAGGTATATACCGGATTTTTGAAGGATACCGGAGCACTTGCCGGTGTAAAAGCGGCAGGCCAGGCGATCATTGTAGCAAAGGTAAATGACACAAAACTTCGCACTCTCGCGCAAATTCATGAGACGATGCAGTCTCTTGGTGTTGAAGTCCTTGGAGTGCTTTTGATCAGAGAATAATCTATGAAAATATTAACGATAAATTGGACCTATGGATACGGAAGCACAGGAAAGCTGATCTGCGATATTGAAAAAGAGCTTCCGGAGTGTGAGTTCTTACATTGTTATGAGTATGATACGATCGGTGGAGCTTTAAACGCATATTGCTTGACCGGATGGCTGCTTACCCGCGTGCATAACCGGATGAGCAGGTTAAAGGGCTTGCAGTATCAGAACGGGATTGCTCCGACGATACGCCTGCTTCGCAAGATTGAGGAATATAAGCCGGATATTGTGCATATACACTGTCCGAACGGCAATACTTTAAATCTGTATAAGGTACTGGAATATTTAAAAGCGAATAATATTTTAACTGTGATCACCAACCATGCAGAGTTTTTCTATACCGGGAACTGCCCGTATGCATTTGACTGTAAACAGTATCTGGATGGATGCAGGCAGTGCAAGGACTACAAGCGTGCAACCAACTCTTTGATCTTTAACAGGGCTGCACTTTCCTGGAAGAAGATGTATGCGGCGTTGCACGATTTTAAAACGGTGCAGATGGTATGTGTGTCTCCGTGGCAGTTACAGAGACTGCAGGAGTCAACGATATGCAAAGACTTGCCGGGGCGTGTCATTGGCAATGGAATCGATACATCGGTTTTTCATGACTTGCCGGAACAAACCCGCTTGAACACAGGAAGGATTACACTTTTGCAGGTGACTTCGAGCTTTTCGGATGATCCGGCGGATATCAAGGGCGGCATCCATCTGATTGCACTGGCAAAGCGGTTATCTTTGGAATATGAGATCCGTGTGGCGGGTGCCTGTCATCTGGCAGATAGCGAGAAGCTGCCGGAAAATATCACATTGCTTGGCAATCTAAACGACCAGCAACAGCTTGCCGAAGAATATCGGAATGCTGATCTTGTCGTACTGACCAGCAAAAAGGAGACTTTTGGTATGGCATGCGCGGAAAGCTTGTGTTGCGGAACACCGGTAGCAGGGTTCTTAAGCGGAGGAACGGAGAGCATTGCCTTACCTGAATATACGACATTCTGCGAATACGGGGATGTTGATAAGCTGGAACAGCTGGTGGAAAAATGGGGGGTATATAAACGCACCATGACACCGGATGAGCGGCAGAAAATGACAGCAGCAGCGGCAGAACGCTATTCCAAACAGACAATGGCAAAATCATATCTTACATTATATGAAGAACTGCTGGGGAAGCAGAAGGAGGAGCAATAGTGGAAATCAAGCTTGTAAACTTTCAGCAGCACGGGGACGAAAGAGGTCATCTGGTTGCGGTAGAAGAAGGAAAGGAAATTCCGTTTTCAATCAAAAGAGTATATTATATTTATGATACAGCAAAGAATGTGCGGCGCGGATATCATGCGCACAAGTCCCTGCATCAGGTGCTTTTCTGCGTAAACGGTGCCTGTACCATCCATCTCGACAATGGGGAGGAATGTGCGGAAGTGCGTTTGGACAAGCCATATGAGGGACTTTACATTGATAATCTCACATGGAGAGAGATGTATGATTTTTCGGATGGTGCAGTATTGATGGTGCTTGCATCGGATCTGTACAATGAGGACGATTATATCCGAAATTATCAGGAATTTATTGATTATGTCCGGGAGGTAAGAAAATGATTCCATTTTCAACATTTGAACCAATGCACAAGGAAGTGTCAGAGGAAATTCAGTCAGCATTTCGCAAGGTATTTGAGAAAGGCTGGTTCATTCAGGGAGATGAGTGTACGGCATTTGAACAGGAATTTGCCGGCTACTGCAACGCCAGATATTGTATCGGAGTGGGAAACGGGCTGGATGCGCTCCTTTTGATCCTGCGGGGATATGGGATCGGAAAAGGAGATGAAGTTATCGTTCCGTCGAATACCTTTATCGCAACGGCACTTGCCGTAACCTATGCAGGCGCAACGCCTGTGTTTGTGGAGCCTCGGCTGGAAAGCTATACCATAGATCCGTCACTTATCGAAGAAAAGATAACCGATCGGACGAAGGCGATTATCGCGGTGCAGCTCTATGGACAGGCGTCCGATATGGATGAAATCTGTGCAATCGCAAGAAGGCACGGACTCAAGGTGATTGAGGATGCGGCACAGGCACACGGATCTACCTACAAGGGAAGAAAGGTCGGAGCACTTGCAGATGCTGCCGGATTTAGTTTTTATCCGGGAAAGAACCTCGGAGCACTCGGAGATGCGGGCGCTGTTGTGACGAATGACGAGACACTTGCAAAGAAGGTGCGCGCACTTGGCAATTATGGAAGCGACTATAAGTACCACCATATTTATCAGGGGCACAACACAAGACTGGACGAGATACAGGCAGCTTTTTTACGCATCAAGCTTGCAAATCTCGACCGCTGGAATGCAGGAAGATATCAGGTGGCAGAGCGGTATTTGAAGGAGATTAATAATCCGCTTATAACACTTCCAACGGTGGAACCGTATGGCACGCATGTATTTCATATTTTTGCAATCCGGTGTGACAGAAGGGATGAACTGGAGAAGTTCTTAAACCAGAAGGAAATCGGAACGAACTGCCATTACCCGATCCCGATCCATATGCAGGAGGCGTATAAAGATTTACAGATTCCGCAGGGAGCATACCCGGTTGCTGAGAGGATATCCGCGACAGAGCTCTCCATCCCACTGTACTATGGCATGACGGATGAAGAAATCAGCTATGTGATAAGTGCCATCAACGAGTTTAGATAAACGAGGAAAATTATGCGTAATGTTTTACATCAATTAAGTATTATTTTGGAGAAAAGTGAAAAGCGGAAGATTCCGCTTATTATCATCATGATGATCTTCAGCGCGATCTTAGAGGTGCTTGGCGTATCCATGATCGTTCCGGTCGTGACTCTTGTGATGAACCCGGATACGATGGAATCCAATGGTCTGGTTGCGGGATTTTGCAATATATTTCACATAACCTCCGTTACGACCTTAACCATCGCACTTATGGTAATCCTGATCGTATTGTTTGTCGGCAAGAATCTGTTCCAGCTTCTGCAGTATTATGTGGTTGCAAAGTATTCGTTTGACAACCTTTACCGCACACAGAAAAAACTGGTCAACATTTTTCTGCACAAGCCGTACAGCTATTATCTTGGAATAAATACTTCCGATATCGTCCGTCTGATCAGTCAGGATACGGTCGGAGCATTTGTGATCGTGCAGGATGCCATGGAAATGTGCGCGGAGATATTTGTTGCAGTCATTCTTGCACTTACGGTCTTTGTCATGGATCCGGGAATGGCACTCGCAATGGGCGTAATACTTCTGCTTCTGATGTTTTTTATCGCAAAGGTTATAAAGCCAAAGCTCAACCGCTATGGTGCAAGCCATGTAAAGTACGATACGATCGCAACCAAGTGGCTGTTACAGTTTTCAGGCGGAATCAAGGACATCAAGATCGCCGAGAGCGAGAACTTCTTTGAAGAGAATTACGCATATAACGATAAAATTGACAAGAAAATGGAGAAGGAACGTGCTGTATACCGGAATGTTCCGCGCGTTATGCTTGAGGCAACCTGCATTTCCGGGGTATTGCTCATTTTTATTGTGCGTCTGCTGCAGGGAGAGAATATTGCCAACATGGTGCCGCAGTTGTCTGCGTTTGTGCTGGCAGCAGTGCGTCTGCTTCCGAGCGCAAACCGTGTCAGCTCGTATGCGAACGAGATTGCATACAATATGCCACAGTTAAACCGCACGGTTGAACATATCCAAAAAGCAGGGGATATAGAGGTTGCAGCGGCTTTAAACGAGCAGCCAGGTACATCCGGCGATCCTGCATTTACGCTGCAAGACAAGATACAGTTGAAGGATATTACCTTTAAGTATGATGAGGGAGACAAGTATATCCTGGAACATGCGGATATGGATATCCCGATCGCATCCTCTGTCGGGGTGGTCGGAACATCCGGTGCCGGAAAGACAACGGCAATCGATGTCCTGCTTGGACTGTTAAAACCGGAAAGCGGACAGGTGCTGGTGGACGGTCAGAACATTGAGAACAATTACCATGCATGGCTGCGAAACATCTCTTACATTCCGCAGACTATTTATCTGCTGGATGATACGATCCGCGCTAATATCATGTTTGGCAATGGAACAGATGCATCGGATGATGCGGTCTGGATGGCACTGCGGGAAGCACAGCTTGAGGAGTTTGTGCGCAGCCTTCCGGAAGGACTGGATACGCAGATCGGAGAACGCGGAGTGCGCCTTTCCGGTGGACAGAGACAAAGAATCGGTATTGCGAGGGCACTGTATACGCAGCCGAAGGTATTGATCTTTGACGAGGCAACCTCTGCACTTGACAACGAGACGGAGGAGGCACTCATGGAGGCAATCAACGGACTTCATGGAAAGAAGACCATGATCATTATCGCACACAGACTGCAGACGATCCAAAACTGTGACCTTGTATATCGTGTAGGGGAAGGAAAGATAACGTTAGATGAACATGCGAAAGAATCTTAACGAAATAAAATGGACCATGTGCAGCGCCCTTCTTTTTGGGCTGCTGACGCATGCGTATATCCTGTATAACAAGATTTCATACCATGATGATATTTTCTGCCTGTATACGCTTGGCGGCACCTATGGCTCCGGCAGATGGTCGCTGGGAATACTTGGAGCACTTATGCGCAGATTGTTTGGTGGGACATACAGTGCACCGGGACTTAATGGAATACTGTCAATTTTTCTGATCGGTATTGCAGCTGTGATCATCGTGGAGATGTTTTCTGTCAAAAGCATCTGGTGGATCGTTGCGATCAGCGGAATTATGGAGACAATCCCGGTCGTGACTTCGACCTTTTCCTATATGTTTACAGCACCGTATTATATGGTGGCACTGGTATTTGCAGTTCTTGGTGCGTTTTTGATCACAAGGAACTATAAATGGTATGATTGGCGCAGTCTCGGTGCAATTCTTAGCATGGCAATCGCTGTCGGCATCTATCAGGCATATTTTGCGGTGACAGTTAGCCTTGTATTAAGCTACCTGATCTGGAACTTTGAGGAGATCACGGGAAAAGACGCAAAGGAAAATGGTGCAAAAAAAATCCTGCTTGGCGGAATGCGGGCACTTCTTTTTATGGTGCTCGGCATGGTGGCGTATGCGGTGTTCAATAAGGTATTTCTGGCAATTACGCATTATGAACTGTCGGATTACCGGGGAGTCAACAATATGTTCTCGGTTACCCTGTCAGGATTATTTACAAGTGCGGTGGGGACTTATAAAGCATTTGCGAGTATGTTTGTGACAGATTATGCAGGGCTTACCAGTGTGCTGCCAATCCGGCTGGCGCTTATCGTTTTATGGGTATTGGCAATCGGATATATGATACGAGGCTCTATAAAGCGAAGAGATGGCGTATGGTGTGAGATTTTGTATTGGGGAATGGCTGCGCTGCTTCCGTTGGCATTCCATATTGTAAATGTGATGGTATCCGGCGGCGATACGGGCATTCATACATTGATGCTCTACTCACTGGCGCAGATGTTCATTTTCCCAATCGTGATCATCGCAAAATATACCGGGGGCTGTGCGGTAAGCTTTGAAAAAACAAAATATATGTTTGGGGCAGCAGTACTTTCTATCGCAATGGCGTATCTGATTATCTTTTCCTATGCGGTTGTGGATAATCAGGCATATATGCGTGTGCAGCTTCTGCAAAATGAGGCGACCGCTTTTTATAACCGTCTGATTGCCCGGATCGAGGGAACAGAAGGGTATCTGCAGAGCGATAGCATTTATATTGCCGGGGCACTTGAAATCAGTGATAAGAACCTGACGGAGGTGCCACAGTTTCCGGCGGTGACAATGACCGGATATACGATGACGACCGATGAATTTATCAATGACTATGCCTGGAAGGAATATGTGCGATGGCAGCTTGGATTTGATCCGGTGTATGCGGCACAGGTGCCGGACGTAAGCGTGATAAGCGCTATGCCATGCTACCCGGATGCAGATGCGATCCGGATCGTGGATGATGTGATTGTTGTCAAATTCAGTGACGGGAACTTGGATAATTCTCAGGAGTAAATATGGCAGATAAGAACATCCTTTATATAGGATATTATTATAAAAATGACGTAATTGAACAGAGAGAAAGCGCACCGTATATCTCACAGGCGGGGATGAATAAGATGAACTTTCTGAGGAATGTGTTTGAAGCAGCAGGATATCACACATTTATATTTTCAAATGCGTGGACCAATAGCAGGAGCTTCCGGAAATACAAGGGATTCTGGTCAAAAGAGGACCCGGATGTATATTATTCCGATATCTTCGGCGCACCGGTTCTTAATGCAATTTCCTGCATACGATCCGGAAAACGTTTTATCCGCACCTTCATGAAAACGCATACGCTCGATTATGTTGTCTTTTACAATATGCGGTGGGAAACTTCTGCACTGGCATGCTATATCCAGAGGCGATACCATGTGCCGATCATTTTGGAATATGAGGATGGCTTGGAAACAGACTTAAATAACAGCAAAGGAAAACGCCGGTTTTATGCGCGGCTGGAGCAAAAGGTAAAGAGCCGGATAAATGGGGCAATTCTGGTTAATTCGATGCTGCGGGAGAAGTTTGTATGCCCTTCTATGATATCCAGAGGCGGTACGATACAGCAGGAGGGCAGTATGCCGTGTCCAGCCAAAACAGAGCCTAAAAAGTTCCTTTTCGCAAGCACACTTGACGATCAGAGGGGACTGACCGTGCTGTTAGAGGCAATGAAACATCTGAAAGCGGACTGTAAGCTTTTGATCACAGGGCGGGGCGAGCTGGAAGATAAGCTAAAAGAGGTAAAGGATGAGCGTATCGAGTATCTAGGCTACTTATCGTATGAGGATTATTGCAAGGTGCTAAAGGATGCAGATGTATGTATTTGCGCACAGCGTTCAAAGGCTTCTTTTGGTCAGGTATCTTTCCCGTCCAAGATATTTGAATATATGTCCGCCCATAAGCTGGTAATAACCTCCGATGTGGCGGATGCAAGTGCATATCTGAAGGATGTTGCTTTAGTCTATACCGAGGATGATCCGAAGCGTCTTGCAGCGTGTATGCAGATGGCGATAGATATATACGATGATAAAGAAAAGCATGACCACTATGCACGGCAGATTGAAGCTTGTATACAGGAAAACTCTGTGGAAGAGACTGCAAAAACATTCCGTGATTTTGTCGCGGAGATAGATACCATATAAAAGTCATGGATGGTGATAGGATGAAAGTATCAGATGCTGTTGCAAAATACCTTGCCCATGAGGGCGTCAGGGTAATATTTGGCTATCAGGGCGGTGCGATTACGCACCTGATCGACTCCTTCGACAGGGCAGGAATTGCATATATTCAAAATTATAATGAACAGGGAAGCGGGCTTGCTGCGGACGCTTATGCAAGGATTGAAAAGGATGGCCTCGGTGTGGCAATCGCCACCAACGGACCAGGGGCAACCAACCTTGTAACCGCGATTGCAAATGCATACTGCGATTCCGTTCCGGTACTCTTTCTGACCGGACAGGTGCATACATTTGCAATGAAAAAAAGCCCTTTGATCCGGCAGGAAAGCTTTCAGGAAATCGATATTTTGTCCATCACGGGATCCATCACAAAGTATGCGGTAACGGTAATGGAAAAAGAGCGTGTATTGCCGGAGCTTTCAAAGGCAATCGCGATTGCAAAGGATGGGCGGAAGGGACCTGTTCAGGTAGATATTCCGGTCGATGTACAGGGAATGCAGATCGCGGAGGAACTCCTGACAGAATGCATTGAACACCCATACCGCGTACAGCATGAGCCGGAAGAAACGGAAAACGGAGCAACAGGTAAGATCACAGAGAATGTTCAAAAGGCGCATGAGCTGCTCCTGCATGCAAAAAGACCGTTGATCATTGCGGGCGGCGGAATCCGGCTGGACGGCGCTGCAGAAGCCTTCCGGAAGATGGTGCACAGACAGGGGATACCGGTGGCAGCGTCCATGATGGGACTAGATGCGATGGATCATGGAGATCCTTATTTTGCAGGGTTCCTTGGAAGCTATGGCAACCGTTATGCAAATATTGCAGTCCAGAAGGCGGATGTTATTCTGGTTCTGGGATCGAGACTTGATATGAGACAGACCGGAAAACGGAAAGATCTGTTTGCGGTTGATGCAAAGCTGATCCATGTAGATGTTGATGAGCATGAGCTGGGACACTTTGTAAAAGAGGATGTTAATATTGCCTGTACGGTAAGTGAATTTCTACATGCATGGGATCGGATCCTGGCAGACAATGACCATGCGGGAAGCGGGAATTGCGCAGACAACGCAGACCGTGTCGCGTGGATGGATACGATCAACAACTGGAAACAGAAATATCCGGACGATGAGGAGCTGGCAATCCGACCGGAGTGCAGGAAGAACAATCCCAATGTGATATTAAAGCATCTTGGAGCACTGCTCCCGGAGCATACGATCGTGTGCAGTGATGTCGGACAAAACCAGTTGTGGGTAGCCCAGTCCGTCCGCGTGAAAGGGGCAGATGTCCGGATACTTAATTCCGGAGGGCTCGGAACGATGGGATATGCGCTTCCGGCAGCAATCGGAGCGTATTATGCGGATCCAAAAGCAACTGTGGTTGCCTGCATGGGGGATGGCGGCTTCCAGATGAATATCCAGGAGCTGCAGCTGATTGGAAACAGACAGCTCCCGATCACAATACTGATCATGAACAATCATGCATTAGGACTCATCCGTGACACCCACGAAAAATATTACGATAAGCGTTATGTTGGTTCTGTGTGGGGATTTTCCCTTCCGGATCTGGAGTATCTGTGCAAGGCATACCGGCTGAAATACATAAAGCCGGGAAATCTGGAGGAACTGACGGATGCGGTGAGAAATGTGACGGGTCCGAAGCTCATCGAGATTGAATTTACAGAAAACACATATGTGTATCCGGAACTTGGCGGAAATGATGCACTTGATCATCAGATGCCATACCGCGATTGATAAAAAAGGACGGCGCGTGTGAGTATATTGATTACCGGGGCAACCGGGTTTGTCGGCAAAAACTTCATACGGATGATGCTGAAAAGCGGATATGAGAGTAAGGATATGATACTTGTGGTAAGTAAGCCGGATCAGGCACTTGAGACAGCCGGATTTCGCTTGCTAGTGCATAAGAATTACACCTATTCTTCGGAGGAACTGAAGGCACTTTTGAAGCCGGCAGAGCGTATCGACACGGTGATCCACCTTGGCGCATTGACTCCGAAGGGTACCGGGAGTGATGAGACTGCGGATTATGAGGAGAATGTGAGAACCACGAAGCATCTGCTTGAGACACTTCCGGGGGATTTGGATCGTTTCCTGTTCGGAAGCTCGGTCAGTGTATACAATATGGATGAGAGCACCACAGACGGGCGGTATGGAGCATCCAAGCGCGCATGCGAGGAAATCCTGAAAAAGAACCTGCCGGATACAGAGCTTTGGCTGCTGCGCTTCGGACCAATTTATGGACCGGGCGAGGAAGCATATCAAAAGATTGCCGGAACATTTCTAAAGAAGGCGATGGCAGGAGAGGATATCTATCTGCGGGGCGATGGAAGTGCTGTTCGTCATATGGTGTATGTTGACGATCTGTGCCGGGAGATCATCCGCATTCTTAAGCAGGCTCCAAAGCCGGACAGTGGCAGTCATACGCTTGACATCGTAAATGAGACACCGGTTACTATCCGGGAACTTGCAGACTGGGCGGTGGAGATGACAGGAAGCAATTCGCAAATTATTTTAGAGTTTAAAAAAGACGATAAAGCGCATAAACAGCAACAGTGCAACATGATTACAAAATATGCACAAAGCATATATTTTTTGAAAAAAAAGACCTCCTACCGGGAAGGAATGCAACAGCTATACCATTATTTAAAAGAACAATCATAGAGGAGAATCTATTTATATGTTCGTATCGATCATCAGCCTGCTGGCTGCACTTGTATTTATTTTGTTTACAGCAAAATTGATCGCGCATAAATCAGATTGCGGGTTATATGCCCCGGTTTTGTCTGGCGTATACTTTATCCTGTGTATCGGGGTGATAGCTGCGATCTGTAATTTTACATTTATTCCGGTCATGTTGGAAACAGTGACGGCAGGAATAGCGATTATGGACGTATTTCTGGTAGTCCGTGTCTGCAAAAAAGGAAAGCTCAAACAATCTATTACGTTTAAAAAGAGTGAATTGATCGGATTGCTGGCGGTTATTGCACTTATGCTTGCCGCGTGCATCATACACTTCGGACCAAGGCTTTCACTCATCTATATCGATATTGATTCGGCAAGATACTTAAAACTTGCAATGGAGCTGCGGCGGACACACCGCGTATCGGGAGAATTTTTATCTCCGCTGATCTTATCCCTGTTTATCCAGTGGATAGAGCCGTTTGTGAGCACGGTTTCCATGTACAAGGGAATGATCCTTGCACATATCTTTGTGCAGGTGTTAAGTGCCTGCATGTTCTGGTGCCTTGCGCACAAGTTGAACAAAGGAAGATATCCGCAGATCGTGACAGTTGTGCTTACGGCACTGTACGTCGGCGGTTTTCAGCTATATATTTTGACGTATGGTACGTTCTTCCATTGGGAGGATGGTATACTGATACTGATGTTCTTGATTTACCACCTGTTGGAATTGCAGCAGCATCAGGAAACGACGAAAGAGGGACTTGCTTCTTTCCTGCTTGGAATTTTTGGGTTGTTTATCTGCTATCCGTTTTTTATCGTGATCACCGCGGTATTGCTATTGCCGGAGATCGTCATCTGGATAAGAAAGCACGCACACAGTCTTACCAAAAAGACAAAGTGGAAGATGGCAGGGATTGTTCTGGTGGTCGGACTGATCGGAATCCATTTTGTAAGGCAGCGTTCGGCGACAATATCGGGAATTTTTGATAATCTGCGAACAGAAGGTCTTGCATACAAGGAGCCATTCCTTGATTTTGTTTATTTTGTTCCGATCCTTATCGCATATAGCATTATGCTGTATCGCAGGAGAAAAGAAGGAAAGCAGACAGAAACGTATGTAATCTGGAGAATGGATCTGACGGCGCTTGTTTTTATGATCTTCTGGTTTATTCTGTTTGCGAGCGGGCATTTGTCAAATTATTATTATTATCGTAATTATTATGTACTGTGGATGATTTCATGGCTTATGACAGCCCATGCGATCGGCATACTTGTTGAGGAAAAACAGACAGCAATGCTTACTTCTTACGGAGTCCTGTATGCGATTGCAGTGGTCACTTCGGTTGTCGGAATCAATGCCAAGCTGGAAAAAATCAATGATTCCATGTTTTTGGAGAAGAAAACGAACCAGACCATGTGCCCGCTTTATGCGTTTACATCCAATGAGCTGATACATAGAGCGGATGCTGCGGTAAGTCCACAGATGCTTGAATTGTACAAAATGGTGGTCGGAGAGCTGGGGGCGGAAGAAGTACCGATGCTGACCTCCTATTATTCGGTTATGCGTTCTGCGTGGTATCACGCGATCACAGATATAGATCATCTGAACCCAACGTATGACCTGCGGATGGAAACGTTATATGATATGCTCAGGGTGCTGGATGAGAACGATACAACTTATGTTCTTTACCAGAAAACGGATAAGCAGTGGAAGAAGTATCAAAGCACGATATTAGCCGGGCTTGAGACGGTTGAGGAGAACGATGAGGGTGCTATCCTTAAGCTTACGGGCGGAACATGGAAAGAACTGCTCAACCGCTTTACCGATGTGCCGGAGGGACAGCTTGAAATCATTTTGTATATCAAGCAGCATGTATACCCACAGAACCTCAAGATCCTGTCAGATAAAAAGGCAGAGAATGTTGTGCTGGAGGCATACACAGCATATTTTGGGGAAGACACCGATTCGCTGGTCGGGGAGCTGACTGCCAAGAAGCTTCTGAAGAATTTGAAGCTGTTGGATGAAGCACAGGCAGAGGCAGTCATTGTCCTAAAGGACAGCGATATATATTTACAGAATCAGGAATTTTGGGATAAGCAGAATATTGTATTTGAAAACGAAACCGGTATGCTTGTAGGACCGGCAAATGCGACATGGGAGGAAAGCAAGTGAAAAAGCACAACTATATGGTAGACTTTTGCAGATTCTTGGCAATCGGCATTATTATGACGCACCACGCTTACATTATGGGCTATACCGGCGACTATCCGTTTGCAAGAGGCTGGGCATGGGTGGATTATTTCTTTATGCTGACCGGATTTTTTACGATCGCGCATTTCAAACGGAATGTCCCGGAGACAGGTACTTACGGAAAGACGGCGGTGGATTACACACTCAACAAATTCAAGAGCTTTATGCCACTTGCAATCGTGTGTATTCTGATCCAGTATATCGTGGTGGTATACCAGTCACATCCGGCGGACTGGGTTGCGACGCTGCGCGGCTTTATCAATATGCCGTTTGAGATGTCAATGCTTTCCTCCATATTTGGATTTAACCCGAACCTGTCACCGCTTTGGTTTGTGGCGGCAATGTTCATTACTCTGCCGATCCTTTGCTATTTTGTGACCAGATTTGCGGATGCCTGGTATATTCTTGCATTCCTTCTTCCGATGATCTATTACGGCAAATACGGCGTGAATACAGTCAGAGACTGGCCGATGGAAATGTACCGCGCATTTGCGTGCATGGCATTTGGTACATTCTGCTATTTCGTGGCAGAGCGCATCAAAGAAAAGCAGTTTCATACATTTGGAAAGATTGTACTTACGATTCTTGAGGTCGGAAGCCTCATCCTTGCGGTCGATCTTACCAGAAAACCGGAACCGGAGCTTGTATTTTTGGTACTGTTGTTCCCAATCCAGCTTAGTATTATGATGTCAGGGGAAAGCTTTACCACAAAGATCAATAACAATGCACTTAATATTGTACTCAAGTGGCTCGGACGCCTGAGCATGCCGATGTTTATCTTACACTGGCTGGTAGGCACATTTATCTCAATCTATGCACCGCTCGGCCGCATCCGTCTGGTAATGTACTATGGAATAACGATCGCTTTGTCGGCGGTTTATGTGTGCATAAGCTCGTTTGTGAAGCAAAAGGCGAGGAGATAGAGGCTGTGCTTGCGGAAAAAATGGTAAATCTATATAATGGGTTCAGGACGGACAAAGGGTAAGGATTGAAAAGTCATGAAGGAACAGAAATTAACGAAAAAAGCGTATCTTGCAATTATGATCGTATGTGTGTGTGGGGTTGGGCTGCTGCTTGTGGCGATCGCAGGGAACAATGCAATTATAAAGAAAGTAAATCTGGCAGAATATGAAAAAACGGAAAGTGTTGCATTTTCTCTGGGGGATGTGAACAATTCCGGCAGTATGCTGCAGATAACAAATGCATGGATCGAACAGAAAAGCACAGATGCTTTTGATGTGCATATTGCGTTATATTGTGAGAATACCGGGGAATTGTATCAGCTGCCATCGCAGTATGTGGAGCTTCCACAGGCTGATGATAAGGCAACAGAAATATCGGAACAACAGGATAACAATATCCGAAGAGGTGTATACGCATGGGGTATCTTAAGACTTATGAAGTATAGACCGGACTACAAATATGACATCTTTTTCCTGATCGATAACAATGGACAAAAGAAATACATTGATACAGGGGTGACATTGGGATAAAATGAAGAAAACAGCAGAAGGCAAATCAAAGATATTTCATAAAGAAAGCATCCCATATATTGCAGCGGGGATTCTTTTCCTGCTTTACTTCCTTAGAAGTGAGACGATTCAGGATGATATAGCAGTTATTCAGAAGTATGGATATGTTAATAGCCTGTGGCAGCATATCCTGCTTATGAAGGAGGACTATCTAAACTGGTCTTCGCGCATTCTGGTCAATTTTCCAATCCATGTGCTGGTTACGCATAAGTTAGTATGGGTATTATGTAATACAGCAGTTGTGCTGCTATTTATACATGGTGTGGAGCGGTTGGTTTTCTCTGGGGAGAATGTCAGGTATCGCTGGTACATTGTCGGAATCGTACTTCTCTTTCCATGGAAGTATCTAGGGCAATCCGGCTGGATCGTGACCAGTATGACCTATCTGTGGCCTGCAACTGCCCTATTGTATTGGCTGCTGCTTTTGAAGCAGTATATACAGGGGGAGAAGCCATGCTATTGGAAAATAGTTCTGTCTGTGTTATTGGGATTGTATGCAACCAACCTTGAACAGATGGCGGTGCTTGGCGCGGTTGTTGTGTGTGGCGGCTGTATCTATACACTCATGCAGAAAAAGAAAAAACCATTGATACTGATATGGATTCTGGTACTTGCAGCAGCATTTATGATCCACCTGATGGTTCCGGGTGAGAGTGCACGCTATGCGCAGGAAATCAGCAAACAGTTTCCGGATTTTCTGATGCTAAATATGATCAACAAAATAGATCTGGGAATATCGACTGCTATGGCGGAATTCTTGGAGGAGATCACCCTGCCATATCTGGTGTTTGCATATCTTCTTTTAAAGGCTGTAAAGCAAAATGGAAGGGAGCCGTTATATCAGGCAGTCGCTGCGGTTCCACTCGGACTTGGAATACTATGGCCGCTTTCCACAAGCGTGCTGGCAGGAACAAAGTATGACATCAGCGGATTAAAAGCAACCCGTATCGGTGCAGTCACAGCGGAAAATTTCCTGACATTTAATGGCTTTTATATGCTTTTCGTGGTTGCGGTATGTGCGATCTGCATTGGATTGTCTCTGCTGGTCGCATTCAATAATCTGCAAAAGGGAATCGTCATGGCAGCTCTTTTTGTCGGAGCGTATGCGACAAGGGTAATGATGGCATTCTCGCCGACTATCTGGGCATCCGGAGAGCGGACGTATCTTGCGATGTATTTTGTTTTTGCAATCCTGTCTTTGTTCCTATTGGAAGAAAGACTTCATAATACTACGGAAAAGGAACGCAGTATGTTTGACAGTGTGCTTACGGCAGGCGCTGTATATTCATTGATCTGCTGGCTGATATAAGGAGTGGGACAATATGAGAGGTAACGTGTTGTATATCGTGATCCCGTGCTATAACGAGGAGGAGGTGCTTTGCGAGACGGCAAAGCGTCTGACGGACAAGCTGTACAGAATGATCTCGGATCAGGTAGTGTCTGACCAAAGCAGGATGGTATTTGTCGATGACGGCTCAAAGGACAGAACATGGGAACTGATCCGGGAGCTGCATGCGTCAAATCCGCTTGTGCTCGGAATTAAATCATCCCGGAACCGGGGGCACCAGAATACTCTTTTAGCAGGGCTTTTTACCGTAAAGGACGATTGTGATATGATAGTATCGATGGATGCTGACCTGCAGGATGATATAGAGGTGCTTGACCAGTTCGTTAAGAAATATGAAGAGGGCTGTGAGATCGTATACGGAGTAAGAAGCGCAAGAAAGACGGATACATTCTTTAAGAAGTTTACCGCAGAGAGCTTTTATAAGCTGATGAGCCATATGGGAGTCGATATCGTGTACAATCACGCGGACTACCGGCTTATGAGCAAGAGGGCGATCGAAGAACTTGAAAATTATAAAGAGGTCAATCTGTTCTTAAGAGGAATCGTGCCGATGATCGGATTTAAGTCCGGAATTGTGGAATACGAGCGGCATGAGCGCTTTGCGGGAAAATCCAAATATCCGCTTAAGAAAATGCTTGCATTTGCAATGGATGGAATCACATCCCTTAGCATCCGCCCGATCCGCTTTATCACAGGATTAGGTGTGGCGCTGTTTCTGGTCAGTATCGTGCTTTTGATTTATTATATTATTGGATATTTCGCAGGCAATACCATTGAGGGATGGGCGACGCTCGTGGTTTCAATATGGGGAATCGGAGGGCTTGAACTGCTTGCAATCGGAGTTATTGGGGAGTATATTGGGAAGATATATCTGGAGACAAAGGGACGTCCGAGATATATCGTTGAGGAATATTTAAAATGAGGGAAATAACGCATACCTTTGCAATCTGTGCGTATAAAGAATCACCGTATCTGGAAGAATGCATACAGTCGCTAAAACGGCAGACAGTTAAAACAAATATCATCATGGCAACATCCACACCGAATGAAATGATACAGACACTTGCAGACAAGTACGACATCCCATTGTATATCCGGGACGGAAAGAGTGATATCCGGGACGACTGGAACTTTGCATACAATCAGGCAGATACCGAGTGGGTTACGATCGCTCACCAGGATGACCGCTACAACGAACAATATGCACAGTGCCTGTTAGAAAAGGTTTCCGAGGTAGACAATGCAATCGCATTCGTGAGTGACTATATGCCGATCAAGAATGGAAAGATAGGACCGAGAGATGTCAACTCGAAAATACGTCATTTCCTGCGGCAGCCGATCAAGAACGACCGCAGGGCAGCTTCCAGATTCTGGAAGCGACGTGTCTTATGCCTTGGCAACTCGATCTGCTGTCCGGCGGTTACTTACAATAAAAAGAGGTTGGGAGACAGCTTTTTTACTTCCGAACTTAAGTTTAATATTGACTGGGATACGTTCTTAAAGATTGCGGATATGGATGGGGCATTTGTGTATGTAGATAGGCCACTGACTTATTATCGTGTGCATGATGGTGCAACCAGCAAGGAGTTTATTGTGGATCACAGGCGCGAAGCAGACGACCGGACGATGTTCCGGAAGTTCTGGCCGGGCTGGATGATCGGAATCATTATGGTATTTTATAAGAAAGCGTATGACACATATGCATGAGAGATGTTATATGAAAAGAGCATGGAGACTCGTTATAGCAGTAATCGTATTATGCTGGCCGTTATGGGGTTATTTTTTAGATAAGCTCAGAGGTAGTGAGCCTCAGGGAACGGTGATAACGGATACCTATTTGAGCAATAGTGACGGAACCCGCTATGATTTGGGAGAATTGACAGATGGAACAGTTGTACGGCAGAGTTTTGTAGCGGAATTTAGCCAGCTTTATTCAGTTACCCTATGGGGAGCAAACTGGGGACGTGATGACAATGCTGGAACTTTTTACGTTCAGTTAAAAAGCGATTCAGAGGAGATACTTCAACAGTGGCAGGTAGATGTGGCATCTATGGAAAATGATACACAATTTACATTATATGTGCAGAATATGGTTCCGATGGAAGTCGGACAACGGTATTGGATAGAAATCATGAATGAAGGCAGTCTGGAAAATAGAAGTGCAACTTTTTTTGCTGTGGAGGAGGACTGGTATTCACAGGGAGGGCTGACTGTGAATGGAGAGGAACGGCAGGGTGATTTGTGGGTTAAATTGCAATGCGCTGTCCAAAATCGCAGTTATGTAATGCAGAAGGTAATTTTGCGTTTCCTGGTGGGAGCGATAATATTGTGGGTTGTATATTGTAGAATGAGCACTAGTAAAGGGAAAAAACGTGAACATGAAACGTATTTATAAATCGATTATCATGGTAGCAGCGTTACTTATATGGACTGCGGTTCTGCTGTGGCTAAATCCTTGTGGAGACATAAAAGAACTTACATACAGTTCAGCGTTTGCTGCAGATAGTACGATTCCCATCGGTGGTGAAAGTGAATATAGTCAGACGTTCGATGTGACTGTACCATTTAATACAATTAAACTGTATTTGGATAATTCGGATCTTGCAAGAACAGACAGAACGGTGCAGCTCAGATTACAATATGAAGATGAGGCTATTGAGGAGAAAGTAATCCATACGGGAAAGATTGCCTCAGACGAATTGGAGTGGAAATTGAGCAAAGCATGCGACAGACTTGGTATGTATCAGTTGACTATTAACGTTTTGAATGTAGACAATGGAGAAAGTGTCCCTGTTTACTTTAAGGCTGCAACGGATCCAAACACGGGAATACAGAATATTTGTATGAACCGCTACCAAAGATATACGAACTATTTCGCAATGATAGCGATTATAGGAACTATTCTGCTTATTTTTATTTGGGGAGTATTACACTATGCCCCACTGAAGAATACTGCACCAATTTTAATATTGGGAATGGGGCTGATCATGATGGCAATTATGTCGCCATTGTCAGGTCCAGATGAAAGATATCATTATTTATCAGCGTACAAGTTATCAAATCTTATTTTGGGACAGGATGATATTGAAAGTGTAGATCTAAACTATTATATTGATGATGATTTAACTTTACATTATAATAATGCAGAAAATTTTGTGGCGGTTTATAGGAAGTGGAATGACAGCTATCAGGAAAACTTAGGCTTCCGAAATATTTCAATCGAACATGTAAATGATTTAAAATATCCTATTCCATATGTATTTTCCGCATGTGGAATAGCCTTGGGACGGCTATTAGGGGTAGGATTTTATAAGGCATATTATTTGGGACGGCTTTTCAACCTTTTGGCATATGTTCTTATTACAGCAGTTGCGATAAGAATTACTCCTAAGTTCAGAGAACTTTTTATATTGCTGGCGTTGCTGCCCATTAATCTGCAACAGGCGGCTTCTTATTCATATGATATGATCATTATCGCGGTAAGCCTATTATTTTTTGCATATTTTCTTAGGGCGATGAATAAGGAGAATGGAATAGACTGGAAAGATATTGTAAGTATGTCCTTGATGATATTAATTTTTTCGGGGACTAAGCTTATCTATTTTGTTTTGGTCGTCGAAATGCTTATTTTATTCAAATGGAAGAAGAGTAATTTTACTGATAAACTGGTTTTGTGTACGACGATTGGCGTAGAAGGATTAGCAGCTTTTATGATGGTTGCAAGATACGCCAAAATGTTAGGATATTCCATGAACCCCAAATATACGATTGAAGATGCACTTCGAAGCCCAGTTCCGTTTCTTCAAATCATGGGAAACTCTGTTTTATCGCATGGTGGTAAGTGGCTGGAAGAAATATCAGGGCGTTGGCTGGCAGGAATGACGGTAGTTGCTCCTCAAATACTGAGCGTAGGATTTATTATTATTATTTTTTTGGCAGTCGCGAGAAACCGTATAGATGTGATAAATATGTCTAAATGCAGTCGAACGATTACGCTGGGGGCAGTGCTGGCAGGAATAGTATTAATGGTGCTGGCGCTGTGGACGGATACCCTATACGGTTCGCAAACGATTGATATTATACAAGGGCGGTATTTTATGCCGTTTGTAATTCCATTTTTACTTGTAATAAACTCTAAATGCTGTTTTATATGGAAAGAAAGTAAGCGGAAATTGATAACAGCGTATTTCTTTTTGCAGATTGGTGTTGTGGTAAGTGTTTTAAATCAAATTACGTTGTGATTAGGAGCGTAAAATGGATAAAGTGTCACTGCTTATGATGACGTATAATTGTAAGAACCATTTACAAAAGACATTGACAAGCGTGGAACAACAGGACTATCCTAATATTGAAATTGTCATTAAGGATGCTGGCTCAACAGATGGAACCATAGATATAATCAAGTTATATCGAGAAAAGTATCATATGAATATTAACTATGTTTCTGAGCCGGATGATGGACTGTATGACGCACTCAATAAGGCTGTTCATATGGCAACAGGGGAGTATCTGCTTGTGTGCAATGATGAATTTGTGGATGATTCAGCGATTAGCAAACTTGTTAATGCCACCCAAAAAAGCGGATTAGATGGAGCACATGCAGATTTGATTTATGCTGATGACGATAAAGTAAAGCGTTATTGGCATATGGGAAAAGGAACAATCTATACCGGTTGGCTGCCAGGTCATCCAACAATGCTTATAAAAAAGAAAGTATATGAAGAATTAGGTGACTATGATACCTCGTATCATATTGCAGCTGACTATGAGTATATGATCCGGATGTTTGTCAATGGTGTCCGATTAGAGTATGTGCCGGAGGTGCTTGTGCGTATGTATTATGGAGGGACAAGTACAGGTGGGCTGCAGGATTATGTACTATCCTTTAAAGAAGGATGCCGTGCATTGAAGGCAAATGGAGTGCATGGATGCATTTGGATTAGTGGATTAAGATCAATGAGAGTTATTCTACAATTTCTTAATTGCGGTAAGGCGGAAATAGAATGGAAGAAAAAAAGCTAAAAAAACTTGCTATTATACCGGCATATAATGAAAAGGAAAGCATTCTTGCTACAATAAGAGATATAGAGGAGAATGCTCCCGATTACGATTACATAGTAGTAAATGATTCTTCCTGGGATGGAATGCTAAAGTTGTGCCAAAAAAATGGCATTAAAGTATTATCCCTTCCAATCAACTTGGGAATTGGAGGAGCGGTGCAGACTGGATATGTATATGCACGAGAAAATGGCTATGATATAGCCATTCAGTTTGATGGGGACGGTCAGCATGATGCAAAGTATATACATAAGATGGAAGCTGCTCTTATAGAACAGGGGGCAGACATGGTTATCGGTTCTCGGTTTATTGAGAAAGAAGGCTTTCAATCTTCAGCTATCCGGCAGTTTGGCATTCGCTATTTTGGCTGGATGTCTAAAATCTTTTTTGGACAGAAAATCACAGATCCAACATCCGGAATGAGAATATGCAACCGTAAGGTAATCCGTTTATTTGAGAAAAGTTATCCAAGGGATTTTCCAGAACCGGAAACAGTGTGCCGTCTGCTTAGAAAAAAGTGTAAGGTAGTGGAAATACCTGTTCAAATGAGAAGCCGGCAAGGTGGTGTTTCTTCTATTTCTCCTAAAGTTGCTGTGTATTATATGATAAAAGTTACACTTGCAATACTAATTGAAAGGTTGAGGTGATAGCAGTGATTACAATGCAGGCACGAATTTTAATTATTATAGCATTGCTTTTTTTGTTAGTGCTTATTGTCTACATGGTGAGACAGAGAAGCCTTGAACTGAAGTATGTATTGGTATGGTTAGCCGGTGATCTGGCAATGCTTATTATGATAGCCTTTCCAAATCTATTGGACAAGTTAGCAGAATTGCTGGGAATTTATTCTGTCACGAACATGGTATTTTTCCTCGGATTTGTATTTTCTCTTGTTGTGTGCTTCTCACTTACGGTGGCGTTGTCGCGGCTGTCCGGATCTGTTCGGCGGATGGCGCAGATGATATCTATGATGCCGGATGATATTAAAGAAAAGATAGAAAAGGAATTGGAGAATTAGATGAGACAGGGTGAGCCGATTTCCAAAGTATGTGGCATATATGATTTATATCCGCTGACGGAAGATGGGATTGATGGAGGATTACGAAAGAAAGGCATATATAAAAAAAATTATGCGGACGCTCCGCTAATTACATATATTACCGTAGTATATAACCGAGCAAATAAGCTGAAACGGTGTGTAGAGAGTATACTGAACCAGAAATATCCAAATATTGAATACATAATCATTGATGGAAAATCAAATGATGGGACTGTTGATATAATTCAGCAATTCGAGGATAGGATTGACTATTTTATTTCGGAGCCAGATTTGGGAATTTATGATGCAATGAATAAGGGTATTAGCCTTGCTCATGGTCAGTTTATTTGCTTTATGAATTCTGATGATTGCTGCACCGGGGAGAACGCTGAATATCTAAAGAACGTATATTTAGAAACTCAGGCAGATATAATTTGTGGACAGAGAAAATTGACACAAGCTGGCAAGACTTTAAAGGAGATAAAATATCCAAGGTATGCCATAAAAAGAAGTGTATTTCGATATATTCAGATGTTTCACCAAGCCACATATGCAGCGAAGGAAGTTTTTGAAAAGGTTGGAGTATTCAGAACAGAGTTTTCATTACTTGCGGATTGGATTTGGGAATCAAAGGCAATAGACGAGGAATTTAAAGTATTATTTGTAGATGAAGTCTTGGCAGAGTTTGATTATGATGGAGTATCGCGGGTAGGAATCTACCAAAGAGACAAAGAATGGGTAAAATGGGCGAAAGAAACATTTCCGGATGTAGCAATAAGGGACATAGAATTTTTTATTTATACGTTGGATCGAGGGCGGCATTTGCTCTATAGTCTAAAAACAGAAAATAAAGTCGCATTCAGATATCAAGG
>ERZ1034998.194-NODE-194-length-41948-cov-41.148402_pt1 | contig 41948 bp, 40 predicted proteins | sample MGYA00520621_ERZ1034998 | MGnify/ENA primary metagenome ERZ1034998 (study PRJEB33766, sample SAMN09781748) | gut metagenome | biome: gut microbiome | host: Homo sapiens | place: Madagascar | study: EMG produced TPA metagenomics assembly of the PRJNA485056 data... | reverse complement strand
AAGAAAAATTTTATAATAATTTTAAATACATATTGAGCTGTGTAGAGAAACAAGCTATTAATATAGAAGATATGTATAATTATATAATCTTTGTAGAGATATACACTGAAATGGAAAAATCGCTTGAGAAAATGTTGAAAATATTTTCAACAATGAATATGGAAGGGCTTCCGTTACAGACTGAGGATATTTTTAAGTTGAAGTATTCGGATTTATTTCGCTCGGAAAGTGCTGAAGTATTGGGAAAAATAAATCAGAAATATGAAGAAATTTATAATTATAATAATGAATCTAAAACATGTGAGTTATCTGAATACGATATAATAGATACATTTAAGTTTTATATAATAAGTTCTTTTGGAAAAGAATTTCAAACAGCAAAATATATGAGGCAAAATGCAATTACTTTTTTTGTTGAAAATATTGATAAAATAAGAAGTAAGAGTGATAAAATACGGATTGAAGTTTTTAGTGACATAGCGGATACAATTATAGAAACACAAAAAATTATAGATAAAAAAAATACAGAAAACATTAAAGAAGATAATTTGAAATGGTTTGCAAGAGAGCTGATTAGCGAGTCGAAATATGGAAATTTAAGAAATATGGTTTTCTATATAGTTTATAGAATTTCAGAAAATAAGGGAGCTACTGAGGAAGAAGATGTTGAGAAGGCATTAAAGTTATCAGAGATTATATGGCAATATTGTTCAATATACAGGGCAGCTTATTCAAAGATAGTAAATGAGGTTTATGATAAAATAATTGAAAGTTTTATAAAGCCTGAGAATGTAGAGGATAAAAAAAATAATGAAAGTTTGGAAGTTGAAAATAATGAAGCTTTAAAAGCTTTTAAAGATATGTTAGAGGGTGATTGTTTATCCGGACATTTGCCTCACTTAATGGTGGAACTTAGCTACTTTCATGATTGTATTGGAAAGTCTGTAGGTGAAGTGAAAAAGTATATTTTCTATAGAGAATATAATAAAGATGGGGCTGGTAAGCAGGAACGTTTGGATATTGAACACATTATATCACAACATTTTGAGGGAGAGCCGGAATTAGATGCCAAGTTGATTAATTCGATTGGAAATCTTATGTATTTGGAAAGAAATATTAACCGAAACATAGGAAAACGATTAGGAAACAGGTTGAAAGATAATAAAGTTTACTCATTCGAAGATGACATATCTGAAATAAAAATTCCTGATAAGGAAGGCAGTAATCTGATTTCTTATAAAAGCTCAAAGCTACAATGTGTAGAAAATTTTGTTAAAGAATACAATGAAAATCGACGTGAGTGGGGAATAAAACAATGTGAAAATAGAAGGAGAGAAAAATTTCAATTTATTAAAAAAATATATTATATAGATTTTAAATAGGAATACTCTAAAGTGGATAAAACGGAATCAAAAACGGTAACGTCGAATACATAAAGTATCTCCACTACAGCTAAAACCTACCTATACAAAATTACCAAAATTCCATAAAAATCGTCCGTAAAATTAACAAAAATGTCAAGTGTGGTATAATATAAGCTATGAAAAAAGATTGAGTAATGCAGTGGGAAACCCGCAAAGCGTGTTTCTCATAGCTGGGGAAATACTTAATAAAGCGAGGACAGGAATATGGAATTAGAGAGTATCAAGAATGAGGAGAAATTTATGAATCTTATTATGTTCTGGACGAACATAATGATTCCGCTGGTCGCATATGCATTTGTTATGCTCTTTTTGAATGGGGAACGAAAAGATGCCATAGTATTGATTATGGTGGCAGCGGCAGTTGTAACAAAGATATGTGAGAGATGGCTTGGCAAATATGCCAAGTACATATATGGCTGTATTATTCCGGTGGTAGGTGCTGTTACGATTGCATTTGCTGATGGGGGGACATTTCATTGCCATGACTCACGGATATTTTATGGTAACAGTTATGATGATACCGTACTACAATTTGTCTCTTATTTTGGTTAATGCACTTTCGACCATAGGAGTAAATCTTGTGGCAATGCTATTATTCCCTAAGGGATATACCGCAATGCATCCGGTAGTAGGCTGGGTATTTATAACAGCAGTGTATGTGTTACTTGCCATAATCTGTATGATAGTTTCAGATTGTACAAGAAAGATGTTTTATAACATCAGGGAAGGCGAGCTTGATACAACCGTTGATATATTCAAAACAATGCTTGTTTCATCAGAAAACATTATAAAGATTACTGGAATGCTTCAGGATGAGTTAAATGGAGTTGCCATATTGAAAGACAGATTGCTTGATGCAATGAAGGAAGTGGAGGAAGCTTCGCAGAATTCGGTTGAGACAACTACAGAGATATCAGCTTCTACAGAAGAACAGGTTGCCGGAATTGAAGAAATAGTAAGCAATATGGATAAGATGAAGATGGCAGTTGATGAGTTGAACTCATTATTAAAACAGCACAATAAAGAATAATATATATAAGTAAATAAGACAAAAAGCGAACCATACCATTAGAAAATGCACAGACAGTGTATGAAATGGCAGGCTCGCATTTTTTATATTAGAACATGAGACATAGATGGTTGAATAAAAATGACATTGCGTCTATAATGGTGTGGATTAGATAAATGCGAAAAGGAGACGAAAGATTATGAAAAATACAAAAAAGAGAGCAACCATTGTACTCGGAGCTATCGCATGTATTATAGCAGTGTCTGTTGCCACTAATATAATTCTTGCAGTTAATTTAAAAAGTGAGAAGAACAAAACCGGTAAATATACGACTGAAATAAACAAATTAAAAAAGGAAAAGGAATCGCTTGCAGCACAGGGAGAGAGTGAAGCAGCAAAAGAGGAGCAGGCAGAGAGTGAGAAAGAATCTCTTGCAGCAAAAAATGAGGAACTTGAAAGCACAGCGAGAATGAACGGCATAAGAGAACCGCTTGATGAAAATGAGAAGATAGTATTTCTTACATTTGATGACGGTCCGTCTAATCTTACACCGGAATATTTAAATGTACTTAAATCCTATGGTGTTAATGCAACATTTTTTGTTACATATCAGCCGGATTATGAAGACACATACAAACAGATAATAAATGATGGAAATGTTATTCAGATACACACCGCCACACATGATTATGATACCGTATATGCATCTGTGGAATCATATATGAATGATTTTAATACTGCATATGATTATGTGTGTCAGGTGACGGGTACCAAGCCGACATATTTCAGATTTCCGGGAGGAAGTACAAGCTCTTATGGCAAGAGCTTAGCACCTGAGATAGCCAGACAGATGAGAGCTAAAGGATTCGACTTTGTTGACTGGAATGTCAGTGTCGGTGACGGTTCAAATAAAGCAACAAAAGACAGTATATTACAGAAGGTTCCTAAGGAATCAGAGGGAAGAAAACATATAGTTCTTCTTGCACATGACAGTGCGACAAAGGCAGAGACACTTGCTGCACTTCCACAGGTTATTGAATATTACAGGGATAACGGCTACACATTTAAGGTGATAGATAACAATATAGATATGTCATTTGCTCAGTTTATAGATTATTAATTTTGGAGGAAGTCATGAAAAAAGAAATGACAGATATAGAAAAATATTATAATAAATTTAATGAAGAAAAGAGACTGACGAGGAGACATGGAAATGTTGAATTTGTTACATCCTTAAAATATATTCATGAATGTATAGGTGAAAATAAGGATGCGAAGATTCTTGATATTGGTGCAGGTACGGGAAGATATTCTGTGTATCTGGCTGAAGAAGGGTATGATGTTACCGCAGTCGAGCTTGTAAAATATAATCTTGGAATATTAAAATCAAAGAAAAGCACGGTAAAGGCATATCAGGGAAATGCATTGAATTTGAAACGTTTCAAGAACGAAAGTTTTGATATCGTGCTGCTTTTCGGACCTATGTATCATTTGTGTGAGCATGAAGATAAGGTGAAGGCGTTAAAAGAGGCTGTGCGGGTTACGAAAAAAGGTGGAAAGATATTGGTTGCATACTGTATGAATGAATATAGCATTATAACATACGGATTTAAGGAGAATAATATATTAAGATGCATGAGTGAAAATAAGATATCAGATGAATTTCACTGCGAATCGGATGAGTCTGAATTGTATTCCTATGTAAGAATAGAAGATATAGACAGGATTAATGCAGAGGCAGGAGTTACACGTATAAAGATAATATCAGCGGACGGTCCGGCAAATTATATGAGGACGGTTTTAAATGCCATGGATGAAGAGACATATGATACATTTATCAGATATCATCTTTCAACATGTGAGAGACCTGAGCTTATAGGAGCCGGAGCACATACGGTTGATATTTTAGAACCGTTTTAGTATAATACAGTTTGTCATGTTAAAAGAAATGGAGATGAAGTGACATGAAATATTTAAGGCAGTTTTTAATAATACTGTTTATAACATTTATCGGAGAAGTTTTTAATTTAGTAATTCCGCTGCCAATACCTGCATCCATATATGGACTTGTTATACTGCTTGTTGCACTTTTGACAGGTATTATAAAGGTAGAGATGGTTAAGGAAGCATCAGCATTTCTTATAGAGATAATGCCGCTCATGTTTATTCCGGCAGCAGTTGGTCTTATAGAATCGTGGGGAATACTTAAGCCTATATGTTTAAAGATATCAGTTGTAACCGTGGTGAGTACGGTTGCGGTTATGGCAGTAAGCGGTCTTGTTACACAGGCAATAATATGTAATGGAAAGAGGAAAAGCGATGAATGACTTACTAACACAGTCAACATTTTTTGGTGTTGCAGTCAGTATACTGGCATATGAAGCCGGAGTTGTACTGAGAAAAAAATTAAAGTGGGGAATTCTTAATCCACTCCTTATTTCGATTGTTGTAGTCATAGTATTATTGCTGGTATGTAATATAGATTATGACAGTTACTACGAAGGTGCAAAATATTTAAGCTATCTTCTGACACCGGCTACGGTCTGTCTTGCAGTACCTCTTTATGAGCAGATTTCACTGCTTAAAAAGAATTTTATAGCTATAGCAGGAGGCATTTTGTCAGGAGTGCTGACAAGCCTTGTGAGTGTCCTCATAATGTCAGTTGTTCTCGGACTTAATCACGAGCAGTATGTGACAATGCTTCCGAAGTCCATAACAACCGCCATAGGAATGGGAGTTTCGGATGAACTTGGCGGCATAGTTACGATAACAGTAGCTGTTATAATTATTACCGGAGTTCTTGGGAATATTATAGCAGAGGCAGTATGTAAGATTTTCAGAATAAAGGAACCGGTGGCAGTCGGTATAGCCATAGGTTCATCAGCACATGCAGTCGGCACTGCAAGGGCAATGGAGATAGGTGAGATTCAGGGTGCAATGAGCAGTTTGTCCATAGCTGTGGCAGGACTTCTGACTGTGGTAGGTGCATCTGTATTTGCAGGATTTTATTAAAAAATATAAAGGAGCATTAATGCGTTGGGTAATTTAATCAGGTTATTTAAACTGGTGAAACTGAATTGGAGAAGAATGGCAGAGTTTGAACTTATATACAGAGGACTGGCAGTGATACTGTTTGCCCCGATTCTACTCTTTATGTTTAATGCTTCCATGAAATTATCAGGGTACAGATATATAACCGTTGACAATGTAAAAGGATATCTTGGTAATCCGATAACTATAGCAATGCTTGTACTCGCAGTATTTGCACTTACTTTCTTTATGCTGATAGAAGTGAGTGCAAATATATATATAATCGATCAGTCATATCAGAGAAATGTGACAAACATGAGAGATGTCGTTAAATTTTCCATATCAAATGCCATAAGAGCATTTAGTATCAGAAATATATTTCTTGCGATTATCGTATCATTGACAACATTGGTTTTAAATCTCGGTATAACATCAGGATATAAGGTGACGGTCAAACTTCCGGAGTTTATCATTGCATTAATATCAACTAAAAAGCAGCTTGTATTTGCTTTATATGTTTTAGCTGCGATAGCAGTGGTGCTGTTCACCAGGTGGATATATGTCTTTCATTATTTTACTCTGGAGAGATGCTCGTTTGTCGAATCATGCAAGAGGAGCAGCGAACTTAACAGAAAGCACAAGATAAAAGATATTATAAGTATTTTGCTGTTAGAGATTATACCTGGTGTTATAATGGTTGCCATGACTGCAGTGATTGTACTTATTATAGCGACGATATATAAATTTGTGTCATCAGTCCAGATATTATATTATATATTATTAGCAGTGGTACTTATGGTGGTTGGTGTATTCAGCATGATAGCCCTTGCACTTTTTGTACCTGTGACATATGCATTTATAAGTGCGATGTTCTACAAACATAAAATAGAAAAAAATGAAGATATAGTACATTGTGACAAGTCAGAGTATATACCGGACTTAGTGAGAAGAAAGAAGTTAAGAAAGTTAGAAGGAATAGCATTTTCTGTAGGATTTATAGTGATGCTTGTATACATTTATCTTCTCGCAACAGGCAGGGTAAACCTGAATGTAGAATATGTTAAAACCATGGAGATAACAGCCCACAGAGGGGCATCCTATGATTATCCTGAAAATTCAATGAGTGCATTTGAAGGTGCGGTTGACCTTGGTGCAGACTGGATAGAGCTTGACGTACAGCAGACAAAAGATGGAAAAATCATAGTTATGCATGATTCAAATCTTAAGAGAACCACAGGAAAAAATAAAAATGTCTGGGAACTTACCTACGATGAGATAGAACAGCTCGACTGTGGAAAATGGTTCTCAAAAGATTTTGAGGGTGAAAAAATACCGCTTCTTGAGGATGTTATTGATTATGCTGATGATGAGGGTATTAAGCTCAACATAGAATTAAAACCTACGGGACAGGAAAAGAATTTTGAAAAGTCCGTTGTGGATATAGTAAATGAACATGACTTTAAAGATGACTGTGTGATTACATCGCAAAGTTACAGTTTATTAAAGAAAGTAAAGGAATATGACGACAGTATACATACAGTGTATGTTATGGCTATAGCTTATGGAAATATTTTAAGACTCAGGGCAGCGGACAATTTTAGTATAAAATCATTATATGTTACAGATGATCTGGTGAAAAGAGTTCATAATTCCGGCAAGCAGCTGTATGTATGGACTGTTAATTCCAGAGCAGGAATAAACAGAATGCTGGACTTAAATGTAGATAACATAATAACCGATAATATTACATTAGCGAAAGAATGTGTATACAGGCATAAAACCGGAAATACGTTGATAAAATATCTGGATATGCTTATACTTGATAATAAATAGGAGGTAAATATGATAGTTGCTCTTGTTCAATGGAAAACATTATGGGAAGACAAAGAAGGAAATATAAAAAAGATGGAAAGAATATTAAACAGATATCAGCATGTAGACTTATATCTGTTTCCGGAAATGAGTCTTACCGGTTTTTCGTCCGATACTTATAAATTCATGGAGAGAGATAAGGAAACGGTACATAGGGTGATGGATATTGCAGCAAAATATGACACGGCAATAGGAATCGGCTGGACAAAAGCCGGTGGAGACATGGGTGAGAATCATTATTCCATAGTGACACCGGATGAAGAGATTATTGATTATGCGAAGATTCATCCTTTTAGCATGAGCGGTGAGGATATGAATACAATCGGTGGAAGAAGCCTTAAGATGTGCAGATACAAAGGCTTTAACATCGGGGTACAGATATGTTATGATTTGAGGTTCCCGGATGTATTTCTGGCAGCGGCAGATGAAGCGGACCTTATGATAGTCCCGGCTAACTGGCCGGCGGCAAGGAGTGAGCAGTTCAGATGCCTGCTTCAGGCGAGGGCTATAGAGAATCAGGTGTATGTAGCCGGAGTGAATTGCGGAGGATGTATAGGCGGAATATATTATTCAGGAGACAGTGCAATATACAATCCGGAGGGAACAAAATGTAAACCTTTGCTGGCAGATGCAAATAAAAACTGTGAAGAAGAAAGAGTGATAATATACAGTATTGAAAATGATGTGAAGAAATTCAGGGAAGCATTTCCGGTTAAAAATGACAGGGTAATCCTTAAATAAACATTTGATAAGGAGAAGAGTGGATGAGCAGTAAAAAGCAAAAGAGTAAAAATTTATTTATACAGGGTACCATACTGGCACTTGCGGGCATACTTACAAAGGTTATAGGTTTTGCGTACAGAATACCTATGGTAAACCTTATGGGCTCAGATGGAAATGGTATATATTCGGTGGCATTTTCGATATATAATATAGTACTTATGCTATCGTCATACAGCCTTCCGCTTGCGGTATCGAAGCTGGTGTCGGCACGTCTGGCAATGAAACAGTATAATAATTCATACAGAGTTTTTAAGGATGCCATGAGATTTGCCCTTGTGGTGAGTACGATTGGGGCTTTGTTTCTGTATTTCGGTTCAGGCTTTCTTGCAGATATGTATGCGATGCCGGAGCTTGTAAGACCGCTTAAGGTGTTGGCACCGACACTGTTCGTGGTCGGTATCATCGGTGTTATGAGAGGATATTTTCAGGGAGCGGGAACCATGATTCCTACAGCATTATCCCAGATAATAGAGCAGATATTGAATGCCATAGTAAGTATAGGTGCGGTATGGTTTTGCATGAGCAGGATTGCCGGAAATGCAGGACCGATTCCTAAGGATTTTGAATCTGCAGCAGTGGGTGTTCATGGAGTTATAAGTCAGGGACTCAGTGTGCAGGGTGCATCCTATGGTGCGGCAGGAGGTACCACGGGAACTCTTGCCGGAGCGGGCATTGCATTATTATTCCTTGCTTTTACTTATATGATATACAAGCCGGCAATTTTACGACGTAATGCAAGAGACGGCTGGGGACTTACGGAGAGTGACGGACAGATATATAAGGCACTGCTTGTTACAGTTATTCCGGTTATCATCAGTCAGACAGTTTATCAGATAGGTTATGTGATAGACGGACTTATATTTAGTAATATAATGAATATTAAGGGAATGGAAAGCAGTGTGAGAAAGTCATTGCAGGGTGTGTTTAATTCGCAGTATACACTCCTTATAAATGTGCCGATAGCGGTTGCCACGGCTATGGCTGCTTCAAGTATACCTAGTATCGTTACATCATTTACTATAGGGAAGACAAAAGAGGTTAATAAAAAGATTGGTTCTATTATAAAATTTGTCATGGCGATAGCATTTCCGTCGGCAGTAGGTCTGGCAGTGCTTGCAACACCTATTTCGCGTGTGCTGTTTTCAGGACTTGGAAAATACAATATGATAGGAGCCAATCTGTTGCATTTTGGAACCATCTCGATAGTATTTTATTCGCTGTCGACTATTACCAGTGCCATATTGCAGGGACTTGACCATATGAACGTTCCTGTAAGAAATTCAGCGATATCACTTGTCATACATTTGCTCCTCATGGTGTCATTGTTGTACTTTACGGATTTGAATGTATATGCACTTCTCATAGGTGATGTGACATTTCCGATGCTGATAAGTATATTAAACTGGCTGAGTGTGAAGAAGTATGTAGGCTACAGACAGGAAGTGGCGAAGACGTTTCTTATGCCGTTAGTTTCATCACTGGTCATGGGAGTGGCAACATTTATTATATACAATGGTGTCGTTGACGTCGTTGGAAATATGATAATAGGTATGGGACTGGCAGTTATTGTGGCGGTTGTAGTTTACCTTGTTATGATACTGGCACTCAGATGTTTTGAAAAAGAAGAACTTTATGATCTGCCTATGGGAGGCAGACTGGTAACATTAGGAAAGAAAATGGGATTCTACCACTAAAAGATGATAAAAAGTGTACAATAAGTACGAAAAAAACAAAAGAGATTAAAATATATCAATAAAACTGATTAATTTTGTCTCTGTTCATTTACATTAGTATGTGCTAATATTGTAGACAATTAATAAAACAGACAGAAAAAGAAATGGAGGATTAACATATGGATTACAAAAAGTATGAAAGGGCATATTTCATGCCACCTGAACCAACATATGACTGGGTAAAAAAAGAATATATAGATAAAGCACCTATCTGGTGCAGCGTAGATTTACGTGATGGAAATCAGGCATTAATAGAGCCGATGAGTCTTGATGAAAAACTTAACTTTTTCCAGATGCTTGTGGATATAGGATTCAAGGAAATCGAAGTTGGATTTCCGGCAGCATCTGATACAGAATATGCATTTTTAAGAGAACTTATAGAGCGTAATATGATACCTGATGATGTGACAATCCAGGTTCTTACACAGGCAAGAGAACATATCATAAAGAAAACATTTGAGGCTGTCAAGGGTGCACCGAAGGCAGTTATACATCTTTACAACTCTACCTCTGTTGCACAGAGAGAGCAGGTATTCAGAAAGAGTAAAGAGGAAATATTAAAGATTGCGGTAGACGGCGCAAAGCTTTTAAAGAAGCTTGCCGATGAGACTGACGGAAACTTTGCATTTGAGTACAGCCCTGAAAGTTTTACCGGAACAGAAGTGGATTATGCGGTTGATGTGTGCAACGCAGTTTTGGATATATGGAAACCTACAGCAGAAAATAAGGCTATAATCAATATTCCTGCAACAGTAGAAAATTCAATGCCACATGTATTTGCCACACAGGTTGAATATGTAAACAAACATTTAAAATACAGAGACGGTGTTACACTGAGTCTTCATCCTCATAATGACCGTGGATGCGGTGTCAGTGATGCTGAGCTTGGTATCCTTGCCGGAGCTGACAGAATAGAGGGAACATTATTCGGAAATGGTGAGAGAACAGGAAATGTTGATATCATAACACTTGCCATGAATATGTACTCTCACGGAGTTGATCCTAAGCTTGACTTCAGTAATATGTCAGAAATCTGCAAACGATATGAAGAATACACAAGAATGGAAGTGTCAAAGAGACAGCCGTACGCAGGAGAACTTGTATTTACAGCATTCTCAGGTTCACATCAGGATGCGATTGCAAAGGGAATGAAGTGGAGACAGGAGAAACAGTGCGACAAATGGACAGTTCCATATCTTCCTATTGATCCGAAGGATGTCGGAAGAGAGTATGAGACAGATGTAATCAGAATAAACAGCCAGTCAGGTAAGGGTGGCGTAAGCTATATTCTCCAGCAGGATTTTGGCATTGCAGTTCCTAAGGCAATGCAGGAGAATGTCGGATATCTTGTTAAAGGTGTATCAGACAGAGAACATAAGGAATTATCACCAAAATGGGTATATGAAATATTTGAGGAAAACTATGTTAATTACATGCCGGTATTTAATATCCCTGAGTGCCATTTCAAACAGGAAAACGGAATTATGGCAGAAGTTACCATAGAGCATGGTGGAGACAAAACAATTGTCATGGCAAACGGTAACGGAAGACTTGATGCTGTAAGCAATGCCATTAAGCAGTACTTTGGTGTGAGCTATGAATTAACAAGTTATGAAGAACATTCTCTTACTAAGGGTTCATCTTCAAAGGCGGTTACATATGTCGGCATAAGCTGCAATAACAAAATGTACTGGGGTGTAGGTATCGATGAGGATATTATTAAATCTTCAATCGCAGCACTTGCAGTTGCAGCAAATAAGGTGGATGCGATAGCAAAATCTGATGGTGTAAAAGATGAGAGACTTATGGAGTTTATCAATTACATTCAGGCACATTACAAAGAAGTTACACTTGATTCTATGGCAGAGGAGTTCTATCTTTCAAAGCCGTATATATCAAAATATATCAAGCAGAAGTCAGGTGAGAACTTCGGAGATATATTAAAGAAAGTAAGACTTAAAAAAGCAAAGACATTTTTGAAAAACAGTGCAATGACAGTTGAGGCAGTTGCAGAGGAAGTCGGATATCAGAATGTTGAACATTTTGCACGTCTTTTCAGAAAAGAATATGGAATTACTCCGTTGCAGTTCAGAAATAAGAGATAAGTATAAAAATTGATGCATATACTGATATAAACAATAAAAATGGTGAATGTATATGTATGATTTTGGAATAATAGGCGGAGACATAAGACAGATGTATATAGCAGAATATCTTGCGGATGCAGGATATTCTGTTTTTTGTTATGGTGTTGAAAACATGGATAAGAATAATGCCAAAAATATGGAGGAAGTATTTGAAAAATCAGAAATGATTATTGCACCTGTTCCTTATTCAAAAGATGGAAAAAATCTGTTTTTGAGAAATTCTTACAAAAGAATAGAAAACTGGCAGTTTGCATCCATGATACCGGAGAAAAAGATTGTATTCAGTGGTGCGGTAGGAAAGGATATATTGCGTATAATCAGGGAGAAGAAAGGCGTGTGTCATGATCTTTTATGTGATGATGAGGTTGAAAAGTACAACAGCATTGCTACTGCCGAGGGAACACTGGCTGAGGTGATAATGAGCCATCCGGGATTTATATACGGAAGCAGATGTCTTATAGTCGGTTACGGCAAATGTGGAAAGACCATAGCTGACAGGGTGGCTGATCTTGGTGCATCTGTCACCGTCTGTGCCAGAAGAGTAGAGATTCGTATAGAGGCGATGACAAAAGGATATAAGGCAATAGATTTTTCGCAGCTTAGTAACAATATTGAAGATTTTGAATATATTTTTAATACAGTACCCGTTATGGTGCTGGATGAAAAAGTAATAAGTAATGTCAGGGAAAATGCCATGATTATAGATATAGCATCTGTTCCGGGCGGAGCAGACAGGGCTGCGATAGAAAAATATGGCGTAAACTATAAACACTGCCTCGGACTTCCGGGAAAATATTGTCCGGCAGCTCTGGCTAGAATATATGTAAAGCAGATTCTCGACAGCATAAATAAAATATAGAAAGAAGTGGTATATTTGCTGGAGGGAAAAAAGGTTGGAATAGCCATTACCGGCTCTTTTTGTACTTTTAAAAATATATTAAAAGAGATAGAGATACTGGTAAAAGATGAAAAAGCAGATGTATATACCATATTTTCAGAAATGTCAAAAAATACAGATACAAGATTTGGCAGGTCAGATGAATTTTTTGCTAAAGTTAAGGAAATTACAGGTCATGAGCCTATTACTACAATAGTCGGTGCAGAACCTATAGGACCGAATCCGTTTCTTGACGTGCTTGCAATATTTCCGTGTACAGGAAATACCATGGCAAAGCTTGCAAACGGTATAACGGATACGCCGGTTCTGATGGCGGCAAAGGCGCATCTCAGAAATGAAAAACCGTTAGTAATATCCATCTCTACAAATGATGCACTTGGAATGAATATGAAAAATATTGGGGAACTTATGAACGTGAAGAATATATTTTTTGTACCGTTTGGGCAGGATAATCATTTGAAGAAACCGAATTCCATGATTGCAAAAACAGAGCTCATAGTGCCGGTGCTTGAGGCAGCACTGGAGAAAAGACAGTATCAGCCGGTGATAATGGGTGAAAAGTAGAGGAGGCATTGGAAATGTGTGGAATAGCAGGATTTTATAACTCAGATGGCAGATACTCTGTGAATGAAAAATACTGGGAAAATATTTTAGACAAAATGAATGAGGTACAAAAACACAGAGGTCCGGATGATGAAGGCAATCTGATAACTCCCAAATGCGGGCTGGCACATGTACGTCTGTCGATAATAGATATAGATAACGGACATCAGCCGATGGTGAGAACAGAAGGGGAAAGAAAGTGTGCAATTGTATACAACGGTGAAATATATAATATGAAAGAGCTGAGGGAACATCTTAGCTATGTAGGTACACATTTCATGACTCACAGTGATACAGAAGTGATTCTTGCAGGCTACATGAGATACGGAGAAAAATTTATAAAAAGGCTGAACGGTATATTTGCCATGGCAATATGGGAATATGACAATGAGAGACTTCTTCTTATCAGGGACAGAATCGGTGTGAAACCTTTATTTTACAGTGACAGCGGCAGTGACATCGTATTTTCGTCGGAGATAAAAGGAATATTTGAGCATCCAGATATAACACCGGAGATAAATCTTTTGAGTATGCAGATTTTGTGGGGGCTCGGTCCGGCAAAACCACAGGGAAGCGGTGTATTTAAGAATATAAAGGAATTGAAACCGGGACATATGTTAGTCATACAAAACGGAGAAGTGAAAGATAAGGTATACTGGAAACTTATCAGCCAGCCCCATGAAGATTCGGAAGAACAGACTATAGCAAAGACAGAATGGCTTATAGAGGATTCGGTAAATAAGCAGATGCTTTCAGATATACCTATAAGTACATTTTTATCGGGGGGAGTAGATAGCAGTCTTGTGACGGCCATATGTGGAGAAAGACTTAAAAGACAGGGAAAGACCCTCAACACATTTTCATTTGATTTTGAAGGAAATGATAAATATTTTAAGTCAAATTCATTTCAACCGTCACAGGACCGGCCTTGGGTTGACAAGATGGTAGAGTATACAGGAACAAATCACAGATATCTTGAGTGTGACAGTGATAATCTTGAAAGCTATCTTTATAAAGCCGTTGATGCAAGAGATTTACCGTGTATGGCCGATGTGGAGTCATCCATGATGTATTTCTGCAATAAGGTTACAGAGTATAATAAGGTTACACTGACGGGGGAGTGTGCGGATGAAATATTTGGCGGATATCCGTGGTTTCACAGAAAGGAAATGTTTGATGCAGGAACATTTCCGTGGGCAATGGATTTGTCACCGCGAATCGATATGTTAAAACCTGAGGTAGCAGAAGAGCTTGATATAGAAAATTTTGTAAAAGGTGTATATGAAGATACGGTTTCACAGACACCTTATCTCAGGGGAGAGGAAGGCATAGAAAGACGACGCAGGGAGATAAGTTACCTGAACCTCAAATGGTTTATGACAACGCTTCTTGACAGGATGGACAGAACCAGTATGCATTGTGGGCTTGAGGCGAGGGTGCCGTTTGCGGATCACCGAATAGTCGAGTATGTGTGGAATGTACCGTGGGATATCAAGTACAGAAAGTGCGTTGTCAAAGGATTATTAAGGGCAGCAGGAGAAAAATTTCTGCCATATGATGTATTATATAGAAAGAAAAGTCCGTATCCTAAAACTTATAATCCGGATTATGAAAAGTCACTGCTTGAGCAGGTGATGACAGTTACATCAGATGCCAATGCAATGATAAATGTTTTTATAGACAGAAAGAAAATAGAAGAATGGAATAAGACACCGTCAGATTATGGAAAACCATGGTATGGACAGCTGATGGCAGGACCACAGATGTTAGCTTACATTTTACAGATGGACTACTGGTTTAAAAAATATAATATATAATATTTAGCAGGGGCATTAAGTCGGAACCACTATTGTGCAGACAAATAATGATTTCAGGCTTATGCCCATGTTTTTTGATATCAGAACCAGCCACCGTTAAAGGATAAAATCTGTCCCGTAATATATGGTTCAAGATGGGAGACCTGATATATAAAGTGACCGGCCTCATCAGGTGTGGCTATATGGCCGGACGGAATCTCATCAATGAGCATATCACGTTCTTCATCACTTAAAAATGAATTCATCTCCGTATCAACTGCACCGAATGCTACAGCATTTACGGTTATTCCGCTTGGAGCCAGTTCTTTTCCGAGAGCACGGGAAAAGCTGTTTATTCCACCCTTCGTGGCAGAATATGCAACTTCACATGAGGCACCGTATTCGCCCCAGACTGATGAAACATTTATTATACGGCCATGCTTTTTCTTAAGAAATGATGGAATTATTGCACGACACATATAAAATACTGATGACAGGTTTGAATCAACAATATTTCTCCACTCATCATCAGACATATCCTGTAACAGTCCGACTATGGAAATTCCGGCATTATTTACCAACACCTCTATATCATCAGCAAAATCTTTAATATTATCAAAAAGTATTCTTACACTGTCAGGAGAACTTCCATCGCATAAAAATCCCATGCATTTTACATTATATATTGAAGAAATGTCAGCACATTGCGACATCAGTAAATCGTAATTTTTCCTACATGTTAATATTAAATTGTAACCATTTTTGGCAAATTGTCTTGCAGCCGCGTTTCCTATGCCACGGCTGGCACCCGTTATAAGGGCATATTTAGAATTATTCATATAGACCTCCGTTTTTTTCGTAATGGTGGACCGGAAGATGCCATACGGATTGTTATGTGCAAGCACATCGTGGTTTCAGGCTTTTGCCCCTGGCATCTTCACATAATATACCATACATTTCAAAGTTTATAAATAAATATTATCGATGGCATTGACAAATTGTTACAGATTTGATAGAATTACCGAGGATGAAGTTAATAAATTTGTAACAATTTCTTATGTAAACGTTATGGAGGCATTTTGATGAACGGAAGATATTTGAAAATTGTGGCCGGATGCTTTATGGGAGCAGTTCTGGCAAGTGGATATGGAATAAATGCTCAGGCATCAGAGCTTAGCACGGATATGCCGTCAGCAGGAATCGCAGTTGCGCTTCAGCAGTATTATGGCGAGAGCGAGACAAAGGAAGCTGACGTTATGGCATTGTTAAGACCTTTAGTTGGAAGTGCTGAAGAGACACAGCCTGCAGAAGAGGCGGTTTCAGAGGCAGAGACACCGACTGAAGCCCCGACAGAGGCAGCTACAGAGCCTGAGACTACAATATATGATACGATAGCTATATCGCATGTTGATAACTATGTTAATGTAAGAAGTGCACCAAGCACAGATGCAGAGATTGTAGGTAAGATTTACAATGATTGTGCAGCTACTATTCTTGAGACAGATGGTGAGTGGTACAAGATAGAATCAGGAAATGTTCAGGGATATATTAATTCTAAATATTTCGTAACAGGTGAAGCAGCTAAGGAATTAGCACTTCAGATTGGAAAGGTATTTGCTACTGTAAATACTATGACATTAAATGTCAGAGAAGGGCAGGGAACAGATACAGCTATCCTTACACAGTTACCTGAAGGTGAGAAATATGACGTAGACCATTATGGAGACGGATGGGTATACTTAAACGTGGATGAAGATGTTCACGGATGGGTATCACAGGAATTCGTTGATATTTCGGTTGAATTTGATAAAGCCGTTACTTTGGAAGAAGAACAGGCAATGTTAGCAGAGCAGGAGAGATTGAGACAGGAAGCAGCAGAGAAAGAAAGACTTGCTAAAGAGGCAGCAGAGAAAGAGCAGGCACGTAAGCAGGCAGCAGCCAGCCAGCAGCAGGCTTCATCATCACAGTCGCAGTCGTCATCTCAGTCATCACAGCAGAGTGCATCTGCAGCATCAGATGATACACCTTCATATACACCTAGTGCTTCATCATCAGCTATGCAGTCAGCAGTAGTTGCTTATGCATTACAGTTTGTTGGTAATCCTTATGTATATGGCGGATCAAGCCTTACAAACGGAACAGACTGTTCAGGATTTACTATGGCAGTATATGCACACTTTGGATACGGACTTCCACATTCATCAGGCTCACAGTCAGGATGCGGATATGCAGTATCGTTAGATTCATTACAGCCTGGAGATTTGTTATTCTATACAAATGACGGTGGTTCAGGAATAGGACACGTTGCATTATATATCGGTGGAGGACAGATTGTACACGCAAGTACACCGGCAACAGGAATCAAGGTTTCAAGTGCTTTCTACAGAACACCGGTTGCAGCAAGAAGAATCGTATAATATTAAAAAAATACAGTGAATTATATAACAGACACGTCGTGAAATCGGATAGATTCTGCGGCGTGTTTTTACATTCTTTTTATTGAAAAAAAATATAAATATGGTATAATATAATCATACTTACATTTTACATATTGGGCGTGAGTATTTTGGGGAAACCCCTCAATTTTCTAAAAAAGGAGATGGACATCATGAGGTATATAATTACTGGCAGAAACATTGACGTTACAGAGGGCTTAAGAGCTGCTGTTCAGGAAAAGATCGGTAAACTTGAGAGGTATTTTACAGAGGACACAGAGGTACATGTAACACTTAGTGTTGAGAAGGAGAGACAGAAGATCGAGGTTACTATTCCGGTTAAGGGAAATATTATTAGATCTGAACAGGTAAGCAGTGATATGTATGTGTCAATTGATCTTGTCGAAGAAATTATAGAAAGACAGCTTAAGAAGTACAAGAACAAGATTGTAAGCAGAAAGCAGGCAGGAGAGAATTTCACACCTGAGTACATTGATAAAGATTATGATGAAGATGATAATATTCAGATTATCAGAACAAAGAAATTCGGTATCAAGCCAATGGATCCGGAAGAAGCTTGTATTCAGATGGAATTATTAGGACATAACTTCTATGTATTCAGCAATTCAGAGACAAATGAAGTGAATGTAGTATATAAGAGAAAAGGCAATACTTATGGTCTTATAGAGCCGGAGTTCTAGGACAAGGTAAGCAGATAAGGGCGTGCAGGTAAGTGCACGCCTTGTTTTTACGCAGGCAGTGAACAGTGGATTATGCTTGAATGGTAACCCGGTGACTGGGTTAATTGTATAGAAAAATTTACAAAATAGAATATAAATGTTAATAGTATGTTCACTATTTAATGTTGAATATTCAGGGGCAAAGTGTTACAATATGTTAAGATTAAATGATGATGGGGTCAAAAGTCCATGAGGGTTGACCGCAACAAATATCATTAGACAAATATATATTATTTAGGAGATTTATGATGGGATTAGCGACTAAAGTATTTGGTACACACAGTGAACGAGAGATAAAGAGAATCATGCCTTTAGTAAGAAAGGTTGAATCTTACAGAGACACTATGATGTCATTAACTGATGAACAGCTTAGAGATAAAACACAGGAATTTAAGGGAAGACTTGAAAAGGGTGAAACACTTGACGATATTCTTCCGGAGGCATATGCTGTAGTCAGAGAGGCAGCCAGAAGAGTGCTGAATACAGAACATTATGAAGTTCAGATAATAGGTGGTATTATATTACATCAGGGACGAATCGCAGAGATGAAGACTGGTGAAGGTAAGACACAGACATGTCTGCTTCCGGCTTATCTGAATGCACTTGAGGGAAAAGGCGTGCATGTAGTTACCGTAAACGACTATCTTGCAAAGCGTGATGCTGAGTGGATGGGACAGGTACATGAGTTTCTCGGACTTACTGTTGGTGTTGTTCTTAATGACATGGACAATGATGAGAGAAGAAAAGCTTATAATTGTGATATTACATATGTCACAAACAATGAATTAGGATTTGATTATCTTAGAGATAATATGGTTATATATAAAGAGCAGCTGGTTCAGAGAGAACTTAATTTTGCCATTGTGGATGAGGTTGACTCTGTTCTTATCGATGAAGCAAGAACACCGCTTATTATTTCAGGACAGAGCGGAAAGTCTACAAAGCTGTATGAGGCCTGTGATATATTAGCCAGACAGCTTGTGCGTGGTGAGAACAGTCAGGAGCTTACAAAGCTTGCTGCCATTATGCAGGAAGAAGTAGAAGAAGATGGTGACTTTATCGTAAATGAGAAGGATAAAGTTGTAAATCTTACGGCAGAAGGTGTGAAGAAGGTTGAGGATTTCTTCCATATTGACAACCTTGCTGATCCGGAAAATCTTGAGATACAGCACAACATTATATTAGCCCTCAGAGCACACAATCTTATGTTCAGAGATAAGGATTATGTTGTAAAAGATGAGCAGGTACTTATTGTTGATGAGTTTACAGGACGTATTATGCCGGGTAGGAGATATTCAGACGGTCTTCATCAGGCTATTGAGGCAAAGGAACATGTAAAGGTTAAGAGAGAGAGTAAGACACTTGCAACCATTACTTTCCAGAATTTTTTTAATAAATATGCGAAGAAATGTGGTATGACAGGTACAGCTCTTACAGAGGAGCAGGAATTTAGAAATATTTACGGTATGGATGTTGTTTCAATACCGACAAATAAACCTATTCAGCGTATTGATTTAAATGATGCAGTTTATAAGACAAAGAAGGAAAAACTTCATGCTGTTGTAGAAGAAGTTAAGAGGGCACATGAAAAAGGACAGCCTGTTCTTGTCGGTACTATTACGATAGAAGCATCAGAAGAGATAAGCAATATGTTAAGAAAAGAGGGAATACCTCATCAGGTACTTAATGCTAAGTTCCATGAACTTGAGGCAGAGATTGTTGCACAGGCAGGTGTGCACGGTGCCGTAACAATCGCAACGAATATGGCAGGACGTGGTACGGATATCAAGCTTGATGAAGAATCAAGAGCAGCAGGCGGACTTAAGATTATAGGTACAGAGAGACACGAGTCAAGACGAATTGATAACCAGTTGCGTGGACGTTCAGGTAGACAGGGAGATCCTGGTGAATCAAGATTTTACATTTCATTAGAGGACGATATAATGAGACTCTTTGGTTCAGAGAGACTTATGTCAGTGTTTAATGCATTGGGAGTTCCTGAAAATGAGCAGATAGAGCATAAGATGTTATCTAAGTCTATAGAGACAGCACAGAAGAAGATAGAGGGTAATAACTTTGGTATAAGAAAGAACCTTCTTGAGTATGATAAAGTAAATAATGACCAGAGAGAAATAATCTATGCAGAGAGAAGAAAAGTTCTTGACGGAGAGAGCATGAGAGATGTTATCTACAAGATGATAACAGAGACAGTTGAAAATATAGTAGATACATGTATTTCAAATGAAATCAGTGCATCAGAGTGGGATTTAATAGAGTTAAATGAGTTATTACTTCCTATATTCCCATTTGAACCTATTGAACTTACAGATGAACAGCGTTCAAGCATGAAGAAGGCAGAGCTTACACATATGCTTAAAGAGAAAGCTGTTAAGCTTTATGAGGCTAAGGAGGCAGAGTTCCCTGAGCCAGAGGCAGTCAGAGAATTAGAGCGAGTTATTCTTCTTAAAGTTATAGACAGAAAATGGATGGATCATATCGATGATATGGATCAGTTACGTCAGGGAATCGGCTTACAGGCATATGGTCAGAGAGATCCGCTTGTTGAATATAAGATGGCAGGTTTTGACATGTTTGATGCCATGACAGAGAGCATACAGGAAGAGACAGTTAAGCTTCTTATGCATGTTAAGGTAGAACAGAAGGTAGAGCGTGAGCAGGTTGCCAAGGTTACAGGTACTAATAAGGATGACACATCTGTTAAGGCGCCTAAGAAACGTGAGACACAGAAAGTATATCCGAATGATCCGTGTCCATGCGGAAGTGGCAAGAAGTATAAGCAGTGCTGTGGAAGGAAGGTGATTTAGTGGTTGAATTAGATAATTATAAGTCAGATTTACTTACATTTGAGCAGCCGCTTAATGAATTGAGGGATTCACTTTGACATTGCATCAAAGGAGAAACGTATAGAAGAGATTGAGCGTATTATGGAGGCACCCGACTTTTGGGATGATGCTGACAAATCGCAGAAATATATGAAAGAACTCAATGAGTTGAAGAGTAAAAAAGAAGGTTATGAGGAACTTGTACAGGAGTATGAGGATATCATGACCATGATACAGATGGGATATGAAGAGGAAGATGAGTCTCTCATAGAAGAAATAGGAGAAATGTTTGACGGTTTTAAGGAAAAACTTGAAAACATGAGGATTGACACATTGCTTTCTGATGAGTATGACAAATATAATGCAATATTATCCCTTCATGCAGGAGCAGGAGGTACAGAGTCGTGTGACTGGGCAGCAATGCTTTGCAGAATGTATGAACGGTGGGCTGAGAAAAAAGGATATCAGGTGGAAGTGATAGATTTTCTTGATGGAGATGAGGCAGGTTACAAATCCATTACACTTCAGATAAATGGCGAGAATGCCTATGGATATCTTAAGTCAGAACGTGGTGTACACAGACTTGTGCGTATCTCACCGTTTAATGCAGCAGGAAAGAGACAGACTTCATTTGTATCCTGTGATGTCATGCCGGATATAGAAGAGGATATTGACATTGAGATAAATGATGATGACCTTAAGATAGATACTTATAGAAGTAGCGGTGCAGGTGGACAGCATATCAATAAGACTTCATCAGCAGTAAGAATTACCCATATACCTACAGGCATAGTTGTGCAGTGCCAGAATGAGCGTTCACAGTTTCAGAATAAAGATAAAGCCATGCAGATGTTAAAGGCAAAGCTTTATCTTATGAAAAAAGCTGAAAATGAGGAAAAAGCTTCAGGTATCCGTGGTGAAGTAAAAGAGATAGGCTGGGGAAACCAGATTCGTTCATATGTACTTCAGCCGTACACGATGGTTAAGGATCACAGAACAAATAAGGAAATAGGAAATGCATCAAGCGTTTTAGATGGAAATCTTGATCCGTTTATAAGTGAATATCTTAAGCAGAAAGCACTTAAGTAGAAAGGCAGGGGTGAGCAGGTATGGAGTTTAAACCGGTGGTATTTACAATAGGAAATCAGGAATATGGTGTTGATATCGGTCTTGTCAGTGGAATTGAAAAATATCAGCAGATAGTAAAAGTTCCAAATTCAAATGCGGATATAAAAGGAATAATAAATCTGCGAGGAGACGTTATACCTATATACAGTCTCAGGCATCATTTCAAATTGCCGGAACAGGAACCGACAGACGAAACCAGATTCATTATAGTTAATACAGGTGGATTAAGCATTGCTCTTGAGGTAGAAAAGGTTGAGGAAATACAGCAGATTACAGAAGAAATGGTTCATCCTCTTCCAAAGATTGTTGAGTCAGAGGATACTAAATATATAGACAGAGTCATAAATGAAAATGGAAGACTTATCCTTGTGCTCAGTATCGAAAACCTTCTCACTGAAGAGAAAGCACAGAGTATACAGAAATTTGTGGATGAAATGAAAAACTAATATATTACAAAAAGCGAGGTTGTTTACATTTAAATAACCTTGCTTTTATATTATATGGTAATAGTATTGCAGTTTCTACGTTATTAATCAAAAAGTCCTTGCAAGAGAGGCACATTTATGTTATATTCTTTCAAGGAAAAACAAATGTATCTGTCGTGCATACAGTAAGCCAATAACGTTCGGAGGTGACAGGTGATGGCAGATGATGGCAAATATTATGTTGTTAAGAAAAAGGCATTGCCGGAGGTACTGCTGAAAGTGGTTGAGGCAAAGAAACTTCTAGAGTCTGAGCGTGCAGTCACAGTACAGGAAGCCACAGAACAGGTAGGGCTTAGCCGTAGCTCGTTTTACAAGTATAAAGATGATATATTTCAATTTCATGATAATACAAGAGGAAAAACCATTACATACGTCGTTCAGATGGATGATGAGCCTGGACTTCTGTCAGGGGTATTGAAATTGATAGCAGATTATAAGGCAAATATACTTACGATACATCAGACTATTCCGATAAACGGAATAGCACTTCTTACAATGAGTATAGAGGTATTACCGGATACATTGGATGTATCGGAAATGTTTGAGGCAATAGAATCAAGAAACGGTGTGCATTACATAAAAATGCTCGCCAGGGAATAATGTGTATAATGTGAAATATCGGTTTTACATCAGCGCTGTGATGTAATGCCTTTTAAATAAAGATAATAGTTCAGCGCAGAAATGAGGAAAAAATGATAAACGTAGCAATATTAGGATATGGTACAGTAGGTTCAGGCGTATATGAGGTTATAAAGACCAACAATTCTATTATAAACAAGAAGGCAGGACAGGAAGTCAACATTAAATATGTTCTGGATTTAAGAGATTTTCCGGGAGATCCTGTAGAGGATGTACTTGTACATGACTATGATACTATATTAAATGATGATGAAGTAGAAGTTATAGCAGAAGTTATGGGTGGTGTGGAACCGGCATACACATTTGTAAAGTCAGCTCTTATGAAAGGCAAAAGCGTATGTACATCAAATAAGGAACTTGTTGCAAAACACGGTCCGGAACTTATAGAGATAGCAAGAGAGCATGGCAGAAACTTCTTCTTTGAAGCAAGCTGCGGTGGCGGAATACCTATCATCAGACCTCTTATAGAATGTATAACAGCAGATGATGTGCAGGAGATAGTAGGAATACTTAACGGTACAACAAATTACATACTTACAAAGATGTCAAGAGAAGGACTTGCGTTTGATACAGTACTTAAGGAGGCACAGGATCTTGGATATGCTGAGAGAAATCCGGCTGCTGATATCGAAGGATTCGATGCATGCCGTAAGATAGCTATTCTTGCATCTGTAGTATATGGAAAAAATGTTGATTTTGAAGATGTATATACAGAAGGAATCACAAAGATAACAGATGTAGATTTCAAGTATGCAAATAAAATCGGATATTCAGTTAAACTCTTCGGGGAAGCAAAGAAAGAAGACGGAAAGTTTTATGCATATGTAGCTCCTGTTATGATAAACAGCACACATCCATTATTTGCTGTAAATGATGTATTTAACGGAATCATGGTAAAAGGCAATGTTCTGGGAGATGTAATGTTCTATGGCAGTGGAGCCGGTAAACTTCCTACAGCAAGTGCAGTAGTATCAGATATGGTTGATGCTATAAAGCATCTCAATGAAAATGTATTGATAGACTGGAGTGGTGATAAACTCGAGCTTACAGATATAAAGGATTCAGAGAAGAAGTTCTTTGTGAGAATGTCAGGAGATGCCGACGCACAGAAGGAAGCTGTGGAGAAAGCGTTTGGTAATGTAGAGATAATCAGACTTGATGAAGTGTCAGGAGAGTTTGCATTTATTACAGACACTATGACAGAGGGTAAATACGAAGAGGCTGCCAAGGCATTTGATAATATAATAACAAGAATAAGAGTAGAGATGTAATAATTAAATAGGTTAATATAAAATGTACCGTTCCTTAAACCTGAAAAATGGCTTTTGGGACGGTACATTTTTATGCTGATTTTATATCTTCATCGTAAGCTGTATACGTCCTTTTTTCTCGTCAACGCTTATTACCTTTACATCAACAATGTCTCCGACACTTACAACTTCAAGCGGATGTTTGATATATTTATCACATATCTGGGAAATATGAACAAGTCCGTCCTGATGAACGCCTATATCCACAAATACACCGAAATCTATAACATTTCTTACAGTTCCCTTGAGTACCATTCCCGGAGTGAGATCTGACATTTCAAGAACATCAGTCCTTAAGATAGGCTTTGGCATTTCATCTCGTGGATCTCTTGCCGGTTTTTCAAGTTCTTTAATAATATCCTGAAGAGTGATTTCACCTATTCCAAGTTCTTCGGCTGTTTTTTTCAAATCTTTAACCATTAGACCGATACCGATAAGATTACCGGATGTTATATCATCAGGTGTAAATCCGAGTTTTTTGAGGAGAGCATTTGTTGCATCGTATGTTTCAGGATGTACGCTTGTGGTATCAAGAGGATTGTCACCACCGCTTATACGCATGAATCCGGCACACTGTTCAAATGCTTTCGGTCCTAACTTTGCTACTTTTAGAAGCTGCTTTCTGTTCGTGAATTTTCCGTTTTCTTCTCTGTAGGCTACAATATTTTTGGCAATTGTTTTTGAAATACCTGAGATGTATTCAAGCAGGCTGGCTGAGGCAGTGTTCAAATCAACACCGACTTTATTTACACAATCCTCGACTACGCCTGTGAGTGTGTCGCCAAGCTTTTTCTGGTTCATGTCGTGCTGGTACTGTCCTACACCGATAGCTTTAGGGTCTATTTTAACCAATTCGGCTAACGGATCCTGAAGACGGCGGGCTATGGAGGCAGCACTACGCTGACCTACATCAAAGTTAGGAAATTCTTCGGTTGCAAGTTTACTTGCTGAATATACAGATGCACCGGCTTCATTTACAATTACATATTCAACCTTTTCAGGAATTTCCTTTAATATTTCTACGATAACCAGTTCGGATTCCCTTGAGGCTGTACCATTTCCGACAGATATAAGACTGATGCCGTATTTTTTAATAAGGTTTTTGACTACTTTTTTAGCTTCTTCAACTTTATTCTGAGGTGCCGTAGGATATATTACAACAGTGTCAAGGACTTTGCCCGTTGCATCCACTACAGCAAGCTTACATCCGGTTCTGAATGCGGGATCCCATCCGAGTACAACCTTTCCGGCGATAGGAGGCTGCATGAGAAGTTGTTCAAGATTTTTACCAAATACACGTATGGCACCTTCCTGAGCCTTATCAGTAAGTTCATTTCTTATGTCACGCTCTATGGCAGGTGCAATGAGTCTCTTGTAACTGTCCTTTATAGTTGCCTGAAGGAGAGGTGTTGTATACTGATTGTTATTTTTTATAATTTTCTTTTCGAGATATAATATTATTCTGTCTTCAGGGGCTTCGATTTTTACTGACAGAATTTTTTCTGCTTCACCACGGTTGAGTGCAAGGATTCTGTGGTCAGCAGTCTTTGAAATTTTTTCAGTATAATTGTAATACATTTCGTATACGGATTCGGCTTCCTCGTCTTTTGCAGAAGACGTTATCATACCTTCCTTAAATGTCTGGTTTCTTATATATGTTCTGTAATCCGCATCATCAGATATAGTTTCAGCGATAATGTCACAGGCACCGGCTATGGCATCCTGGGCAGTAAGGACTTCCTTTTCTTCGGATATATATTCTTTTGCAGTTTCTTCAATTGGTTCCTTTGCCATCTGGAGGGAAATATATGCTGCAAGAGGTTCAAGTCCTTTTTCTTTTGCAATGATTGCACGGGTACGTTTCTTAGGTCTGTATGGTCTGTAAAGATCATCGATAGCCACCATTGTCTGGGCTTCTTCAATCTGTTTTCTTAATTCATCAGTAAGTTTGCCCTGTTCTTCTATGCTTGATAATACCTGTTCTTTTTTTTCTTCAAGATTTCTAAGATAGGTAAGTCTCTCACCGAGATTACGGAGAACTTCGTCATTAAGTGAACCGGTAGCCTCCTTACGGTATCTTGCTATAAAAGGAATAGTATTTCCTTCATCAATAAGTTTGACGGCAGCTTCAGTCTGCCATAATTTAATATTCAATTCACTGGTTAATTGCTTTAAAATGTCCATAATAAATTAGCCTTTCCGGATTCGGATATTTTAAAATCTGAATCCTATCCGTTAAATAAAATTGTGCGAAAAATGTGCAGACGCACCAACAATTATTATAAAGGAATAAAATGGAAGTGTCTATTAAAATTTCAGATTGACAGCATCTAAAATTAGGGGTATAAAATCAAATGGTTGTCAAAGATAAAAAACTATGTTATATCTTGTACAAAACACCAATTGCATAAGCGACATTCTGAGACGGCCGGTACTTAGCGGATACATGCAATGTAGCCGCTTATGTACCGCTGCCAGCCGAAGATAGTGCAAACGTGTGAGCGTTGGAATTGGTGTTTTGACATAGAGTTTTATAGTGAACATATTAATTTTAATAAAGTTATATATTGGAGGTTAGCAAATGTCAGATATCAGAATATTGATAGTGGAAGATGAAGAGGCTATAGCCAAAATGATAGCCATGAATCTAAAAGTTGCAAATTATAATACAAGTATATATTATGACGGAAGTGAGGCAGCAGATGCTCTTACCGGTGATCATGCATATGACCTTGCACTTCTTGACATTATGCTGCCCGGTATGGATGGCTTTGAACTTTTTGATGAAATGAAAAAATATGGAATCCCTGTAATATTTCTCACGGCAAAAGATGATATAGAATCTAAAGTTCAGGGATTGAAGGGCGGTGCCGAGGATTATATAGTTAAACCATTTGATGTGCTTGAGCTTCTTGTAAGAATAGAGAAAGTCCTTGAACGAAATCAGAAGTTCAGTGATACAGAGAAGGTTCTTGATATAGAGATTAATTTTAAGGAGCACACGATAAGACAGAACGGTCATGAGGTTTTTCTCAAACCAATGGAATTTTCGTTACTTGAGGTGCTTATAAAGAATAAAAATATTGCCATATCAAGAGAGAGGCTTCTTAATATGGTGTGGGGAACGGATTACTATGGGGAGACGAGGACGGTAGATGTACACATAGGACAGCTTAGAAAAAAACTAGACTGGGGAGAATATATAAAGACTGTCAGCAAGCTGGGATATCGACTGGAGGTGCCGGTATAATTTGAAAATACGAACGAGGATTATTGTAATCAGTTGTATCATGGTCATGATATCATCTGTTACGGTGGCTGCGGTTTTGCTATGGTTCACATATGGAAGTATGAGTAAAGAAGCATATGCTGAGGCGAATAAAGATGCATACACCTGTTTTAATGATTTTGACATAAATATAAAAAAGTATGCAGAAATTGATGATCTGGATGTATATGCCGAATATTACTTAAAAACGGCAACCGATAGAAAAACAGTGTGTATAAATTATGAGAACAACAAAGAAATATATAACAGTACTGTGATAGATAAAGAAAGTCTTATAAATAGAAAATATAAAACTGATCAGGAAATGGGGTATAGCTATATACATTACGGTGGTGGAGAGTACATAATATTTCAGTCTGAATTTATAGGGCAATATGTCCTGTATAGGATAGAGGATGTTTCATATGTAAAAAGTAATATATACAAGCTTGCTTTTTATGGCGTTCTGGTGCTTGTGGTAGTATTGTGCATAACATTTATGTTACTTGCAATATTACTTAAAAGGCAGTTTGTTCCTTTGCAAAGGCTGAAGGATACGACAAAGCTTATGGCAGATGGAATGTATGATGTGCGGACGGATGTAAAGAGAGATGATGAAGTAGGGGAGCTTGGAAAAAGTTTTAATAAAATGGCGGAGGCAGTTGAAAAAAGAGATAAGAATTTAAAGCTGTTTATGGGAAATCTTACCCATGAGCTTAAGACACCTATGACTGCCATATCCGGTTATGCACAGACAATGCTTAATGTAAAATTATCTGAAGATGAGGCGGAGGAGGCACTTATTTACATTTGTGATGAGTGTAATAGGCTTGAAAGACTGTCAAAAAAACTTATGAGGCTGCTTGAGATAGAAAATAACGGTGACAAGCTGGAATTTAGGGAAATACCGGTAAATAAACTTTTTGATGAGACAATAAAGACATGCAGGACTGTTATTAAAGGAAAAAGTATAAATATAGAATGTGAGGATGATGGTACTGTATTATGGGTGGAACCGGATCTGATGACAGATGTTTTGGTGAATCTTGTGGATAATGCGGTGAAAGCCAGTGACAATGGTGGAAAGATAGAACTTACATGCAGTAATAAGTTAATAAGAATACGGGATTACGGATGCGGAATGGCTTCGGAAGAACTGGAAAAGATAATGGAGCCGTTTTACATGATTGACAAATCACGCAGCAGAAAAAATGGAGGGGCAGGTCTGGGACTTGCACTTTCGGCTGCCATACTCAGACAGCATAACGTAAAATTCAGTATAGAGAGCCGACCGGGAGAAGGAACAACTGTTAATTTACAATTTGTTTAAAAAACGATGAATACTTGATGTGAAAGTCTGTGTTACAATTCATGCAAGAGTTGAAACACAGATTTTTTGTGTAAAACGACATTAGAAAAAGCAGATGGAAATGAGGAATATCATGAAACGAAGAAATTTTACAATATTATTAGCAGGTGTTGCGCTTGCAGCAGTTATATCAGGATGTCAGAAAAATCCAGATTCATCAATAGTAAAGAACAAAGATTTTGATAAACTTATTGATCAGGCGAAGGATGAAAATAACGGTGTATCAGATGCACAGCAGGTAGCGGAAAACTATGATACATATAAGAATTCATTTTCAGATGAATCTCTGGGAGTGTCGGTGAATGTGGATGCGCAGGTTGACATTCCTCAGACTGATAAACTGTCGATATTCAGGGTTAAGCAAAAGAACATATCACAGGAATTTCTGGATAAAATCAAAGAGAAATTCATGAGTGATGATAAAATTTATGATGCTGCCGCTACGGATGCCCAGACAAAGCAGACCATAGAACAGAGCATGAAGGAAGCAAAAAGCCTGTTAGATGAAGCGAAGCAGGCTATTAAAGACGGAGAGATGGAGGAAGAAGATTTAAAGGTATATCAGAAAGAATATGATGATACTATGAAGGAACTTGAGGAACAGTATGAGACGGCACCGGATAAAGTAGATTTAGAAAATTATAAATCAGATGGAAAATTTCATAAGACGAGCGAATTTAAAGATAAAAATGACTTTTATAACTGGGTATATGATCTAAATGAAAACGGAGAAGTATTTTGTGGGATAAATAAAGGTGAAAATGGTATATATAAATCTTTATATGCCCAGAATAATGAGAATTATGGAAATTGTTTAAGATACAGAGAAAGCCGCAGCGGATATATATGGAATTGGAGTTCAATGGCAGATGTAAGTATTCAGGGTAAGGAAATGTATTCAGGTGATGGCGGTGAATATATGCAATTTAAAGAAAATGAACTTACCATTTTGGAAGATGATGCCAAAACATTGGCAGATGCTTTTATAAGCGAAGAAGGACTTGATGATTATAAAATGTACAGTTGCGAGAAAAAACAGTCCGTTGAAGACTTAAGAAGTGGTGGAGATGCTACACTGGATAACATATATCTTATTACATATATGCGAAATATAAACGGAGCATTTGTGTTACCGAATTCGGGTAAATTTCAGGAGGGATGGCAGGGTCAGTCCTATGTGAAAAAATTCTGGCCGATAGAAGAGATTGCCATTCAGGTGACGGATGACGGAATTATAGGAGTTGATTACGCATCGCCTATAGAGACTGTAGATACAGTTGTTGAAGGGGCAACATTAAAACAGTTTGATGAGATAAAGGGAATATTTGAAAACATGGTTGTAGCCATGTACGCTGACGAAGAACTTAAAAGAGAGATAAAGGTTGATAGTGTGAAACTTGGTTATGCCATAATCAGTGAGGAGGGAACATTTGATACAGGACTTCTGGTACCGGTATGGGATTTTAACGGTACGGTAAATGATAGTGGCAGGATAGATGAAACCAGTATTATGACAATAAATGCCATAGACGGTACGGTTATTGACAGAGGGTTGGGATATTAATGAACAGCTTTGAGACAGATTTAAAAAGGGCGGTAATATCATGGAGATTTGCAGCCGGGGTGTTGGTGCAGAGCATTATTCTGTTTCTGACAGGGGTTGATGAAAAGTTATTTTATATCAGTATTCCGGTAGTGTGTACATTTCCTTATGCGACTGCATGGCTTTCTGATTATCAGGGTGGCTTTTTGAAAAGTTACCTTATACGCAGCGGAATAAATTCATACATATTTGGAAAGATTTTTGCCTGTGGTATCAGTGGCGGACTTGTGGAGGCTGTGGCATGTGCGGTTTATGTAAAATGTCAGTCGGCTAAACCAGGTAGTGCAGCCGGGATTGATTTAATGCTTATATTTATATCGGGAATGTTGTGGGCAATGACAGCAGCATTACTTGCCGCATTATCGGACAGTAATTATGTGGCATATGGCGGTTCGTTTGTAATATATTATCTGTTGGTTATACTGCATGAGAGATATTTTAAAGGTCTGTACTGCCTTTATCCTTATGAATGGATAAAATGTGAGCATACATGGATTATGGGCAGGGGCGGAATAATGATAATGTTGTCGGGAATCATATTGATTATTGTATTTTTGTACTATGAGATATTGAGGAGGTGCATGGAAAATGTCTGAGATAAGACAGATAGTGCTGACGGCTGTTACTAATTTCAGAGGATGGCGGAAGAATCCAAAGGTGATACTGTCATTTTGTTTTGCATTTATTATATGTTTTCTGCTGTCAGATAAAGTTTTAATGTTTTCGGAGAGGCATAATACATCTCTTCAGATACTTGAGCCGTTTATATGGACGTTTGGCGATGCAGGTTCGGTCATGCTCATATCACTTCCTCTATTATTACTGTTTTCAGATGTCCCTGATTTAAATAATCATGTTCCGTTCTTTCTTATCAGAATAAACAGAAAAATATGGATGCTTGGGCAGATACTTTATATGATGATGGCTACATTTATATTTATGATGTTTGTGCTTGTATCAACATGCCTGCTTGCGGAACACAGGGTATATACGGCAAATATGTGGAGTAACACTGCGGCTATACTCGGCTATTCTAATATAGGAAATGAAATAGCGGTACCCGCATTTGTCAAGGTACTTGAATTATCATTTCCTTATGGATGTATGATACATATATTCGGACTGATGATGGGATATTCCCTGATGCTGTCAGGAATAGTTCTGTTACTTAATCTGTTCAAAAAAAATGCAGGCATGATTGGAGGCATAGTATTCAGCGGATTTGGAATCGTGCTCACTCCTGACATAGTGGCAAAGTGGTTCTCCATAGGAAGAGAGAAAATGAATATTGCAAATATAATATTCGGATGGATTTCACCATTAAATCATGCGACATATTATATGCACAATTTTGGGTATGACAATCTGCCCAAACTATGGTTTTCGTATTTGTTTTTTGTAATAGGAAGCATAATTATATTTCTGGCAGCAATGATACGGATAAAAAGATATCCGTTCTCATTCACGGGAACAACAAAATAAACAGAAATGAGGAATAGTATGAAAGACGGTATAATTGTTGAACATGTTTATAAATCATTTGGTAAGGAAAAGGTTCTTGAAGATGTAAATCTTACAATAGAAAAAGGAAAGATTTTTGGAGTAGTCGGGAATAATGGAAGCGGAAAGACAGTACTTATGAAGTGCATATGTGGTTTTTTACAGGCGGACAGCGGAAAGATAACCGTTAATGGAAAGGTTATCGGTAAGGACTGTGATTTTCCTGAGAGTCTTGGCATGATAATAGAAACTCCCGGATTTTTGCCAAATATAAGCGGTTATAAAAATTTAAAAATTCTTGCAGGCTTAAAGGCAGCCATAGGTAAAAAGGAGATTTTAGACAGCCTCGAAAGAGTAGGACTTGATCCCCATATGAAAAAACATGTGGCAAAATATTCGCTCGGAATGAGACAGCGGCTTGGTATAGCGCAGGCGATAATGGAAGATCCGGATGTACTTATATTAGATGAACCGTTTAACGGGCTGGATAAAACCGGAGTAAAACATATGAGAGAATTATTAAAAGAATTAAAAAATCAGGGCAAATCAATACTTCTTGCCAGCCACAATGCACAGGATATAGAAGAATTGTGTGATGATGTACATGAAATGGAGGACAAATGGATATGAGAAGAGTGATAAGAATAATGATGCTGCTATTTTCGGCAATCATGTTGTTTGCGATAAACGTATTTGCAGATGATGGAGACTACGCTCCCGTATCCGTAAAGGTAGACAACCAGAATATTTATGACGGAATGGACAAGGCCTATTGTGACGGTTATATTCCGCGGGTTGAAAACGGATATGCATACATAGTGCTGCCGGTAATATGTGACGGCGGTATTAAGGATAATACAGTTACGGCAAAACTTGATCTTGGCGATACACAGAGTATGCCCTTTGTATGTAAAAATTATGAGAAGAATGTTTATCTGACAGAGATGGAAGTAAATAATCATACAGGAAAGGTAAGCTGTTATCCTGTGGTATTTTCACTCGAATTAAAATCTGACAGAATAAATGGAAATTATCCTGTAACATTCAGCATAAAAGGACAGGACAACTCTGGAAATGAAGTTTCGGCAGATTTTGTAGTGTATGTAAACATAACGGATGGACAAAATCTACAGGATACTGCTGATACATCACAGACAGAGCCGGTATTTACACCAAAGCTTATTATAGAATCCTATACATTTTCGACAGATACGATAAATGCGGGAGACGCAGTGACCATAAATATAAATCTGCATAATACGAGTGGTACTGAGATGATAAAAAATGCGTCTGTTACAGTAGAAGAACCGGAAAGTAACTTTAGTCCGGCGGATAAAAGTTCGGGAGTATTCATTGGTGACATAGCTCCGGATGGAAATGCAGTTGTTTCGATGACATATAACGTTTCAGCAGTAACACCTCAGGGAGAGTACGATTTTAATGTCACAGCCGATTATGCAGATATACGCGGAAATGCGTGTACTGGTGGAGGCAAGGTGAGAATGAATGTGGTTCAGCCGGTAAATGTTCAGTTCAATAAGTTTTCTCTTGGAGAGAGCTTTGAAGTGGCAGATGTAGCAAATGCAACAGTTCAGGTCATGAACCTTGGGAGAGAGAAGATATATAATGTAAGGGCAGAAATCGAGGGAGATGGACTGAGTCCTGAAAAAACCATTTTTATAGGAGATGTGGAAGCAGGGCAGCAGGCAGAACAGAGTGCATATGTAACAATAACCGGACTTAAGGATTCTACATACTCATATGGGGATACAACAGGGAAAATTACATATTATTATGAAGATCAGGCAGGAAAACAGTATCAGAGTGAAGATGAATTTACATTAAGAATAGAGTCACCGTTTGCCAGACTTGATAAGGAAAGCAAAACGGTGGATAAAACAGGACAATGGTGGATTATCATGGCGGTAATAGTAGTTATACTGTTGATAATTGCTGCATTTGTCGGTGTTCGTCACATGAAACGGAGGCAGGATATAAATGAGACTAATCCGTAAATTTATTATTGCCAGACGCCGGGATGACAGAGTGAAATTTCTGGTTATATTTATAGCCATTGCCATAATCTGTCTGATATTATCGGTGAATGAGGGTGTGAAAATATATAGGGAAATTAATAAAAGTATTGATTACATCGTTAGTACGGATTCGTTAGAGGGCGTTACAAAGGCACAACTTGATACATTGAGAAAAATGGATGGCGCTTTGTATGCCGGGAGAATTAAAAATGAGGAGACAGAATTTATAATACAGGGGGATGAGGTTACATTTACCTGTGTGCAGATGAGCAGTGAAAGTGCAGAAAAATTATATGGGATAAAAGTGACAGAGGGAAAAGATGAGATGCTGTTTGGCAAAAAATCCTATTCAAAGCTTATCAGGTATATGGGAAAAAGTAATATAGATACGGCGGAGTACATATCAGAAGATAAGAAATGTAAGGCAAAGGTATTGCAGATATCTGCAAACGGAGATACGATTATACATGTTGTGGATGAAAAAAGCTTCAGCGAAGAAGATAATCAGATAATAGTAAGGTTTGATAATGCTGATGTGTCAGGAAATAATATAAAGACACTTGAGAATAACAAATTTCAGGTAGTTGATAAAAATGAGTACGAGAGGCAGCAGATAAAATTGCAAAACTCGGTACTTAAGGTAAAATATCGTCTCATGATATCAGCCATAAGTATAATGTCCGGTGTATTATTGTATATGAACATTCGCAAATATAAAAAAATATAAGGAAAAAAATCCTTCCGTGTGGTATACTGAAAAATATAACCGGTATATTCACGGGAGGATTTTGCATAATGGATGAAAATAATAAAAAAGACGATATCGGATATTCTGATAATGAATTTATAAAAAATATCGAATATCAGATAGATATTTTAAAATCAGATAAGGACAAACTTGAGAGAAACGGACTTATATTAGCTTGTGCAGGACTTATAATTTCATTTTTATTTACACTGGTAACCTGTTCACGCAGTGCAACAAAGTCGCTTGAGGCAATAAAAGACCTTATAGGTGCGGAAAGTGTTGCAGATTTACTTAGTCATGAGAACTTCAGAGGCTCATATGCTTTTATTATAGTCATAATAGGAATAATAGTCGCGCTTATCGGCGGATTTATGGCATACAGTTCAAAGCGTGCGGGAGAGTATGGAATGCAGGCAAAGATTACATTTATAATCGTTATTATCACATTAGTTGTATCACTTGTGCCGAATATAACAATATGGGCATACAGCAATGCACTGAATAATGCCACTGATAAGGCGGTCAAAGAGATAGTACAGGAACAGCCGGACAAATGGAAATAGGCAAAACATCTACAGAAATGAGTATAATATGAAATATCATGCCGATGCATGATATTTCATACGGCTATTTGTTTCGGAGCGAAAACAAATAGCCATTTATGGCAGAATAAAAATCGCCTTCGCGAATTTCTATTCGCCTCTTCGCGATAAAATCGCTCAGAAATGAGGATTGGTATGAAATTAGAGATAGAAACAAAAATAAATGTAGCTGAATTATACGAATTTACCATAAATCACAACTACAAATCGTTTCACGGAATAGTAAGTCTTTTGTTCAGTATTGCATCTGCTGTCGGAGCAGTTGTTTTCTGGGACAGGCTTTCAATCATGAACAGAGTTCTGATAATATTATTTGCACTTATGTTTACGGTATTTGAGCCGGTAGGATGCTATATAAAAGTCCGTAAACAGGTAAAAAATGCATTCAGCCAGCCGATAAAATATATATTCGATAAAAATGGTCTGAAAATAGTTCAGGGTGAAGCATCGGCACAGTGCCAGTGGCATGAGATAATGAAAGTAACAAGCACAAAGAATCTTGTAAATGTATACACAACACCGGTAAGGGCTTTTATATTGCCAAAAAAGGATATCGGGCAGCAGTTTGAAGATTTAAAAAAGCTTATGCAGGATAATACACAGTGTTTGAAGTTTGATATGCGGAATGGAGATTAGTATGAAAATTATAGAAACACATTCGCCTGAAGAAACATATAAAGTAGGATATGATTTGGGAAACAGTGCAGAAAAAGGACAGATATTTTGTATGTCAGGCGACTTGGGCGTTGGCAAAACCGTATTTACACAGGGATTTGCAGCAGGGCTTGGAGTTGAAGACAATGTAAACAGTCCTACATTTACTATTGTACAGGAATATGAAGATGGCAGGATACCACTTTATCATTTTGATGTATATAGAATTTCTGATGTAAGCGAGATGGATGAAATAGGATATGAGGAGTACTTTTACGGCGAAGGAGTATGCCTTATAGAATGGGCAGAAATCATAGAAGATATTCTGCCGGAAGATGTAACATGGATTACCATAGAAAAGTCCATGGACGAAGATTTTGATTACAGAAAAATAACTATAGAATAAAGAAAGGCAGTTAAAATATGAGGATTTTAGGAATAGAAACATCATCACTTGTTGCAGGTGTTGCAGTGGTTACAGATGATGTTGTGACAGCAGAATATAATATAAATCATAAAAAAACGCATTCACAGACGCTTCTTCCTATGCTTGACGAGATAACAAAGATGGCCGAGATACAGCTTGATACCATAGATGCCATAGCTGTATCAGGAGGACCGGGTTCGTTTACAGGCTTAAGAATCGGTTCAGCCACAGCTAAAGGACTGGGACTTGCCCTTGATATACCGCTTATACATATTCCTACATTAGAGGCTATGGCATATAATTTCTGGGGTACAGAAAAGCATGTGTGCCCGATTATGGATGCCAGAAGAAATCAGGTTTATACCGGAGTATATCACTTTGAAGATGAAAATATTATATGTGATATGGAACAGACGGCAATTGCTATTGAGGAGCTGGTAGACAAACTTAATGAAATGAATAACAATATTATATTTGTTGGAGACGGAATACCTGCATTTAAAGAATATATAGATGAAAATCTTAAATGCGGTTACAGCTATGCACCGGCACATCAGAGCCGTCAGAGGGCGGCATCCGTGGCTTCGCTTGGAAAAATCTATTGTGAAAAAGGAATGATAGAAAAGGCAGAGGAACATCTTCCGGAGTATTTACGCCTTTCACAGGCTGAGAGGGAGAGAAAAGAAAGAGAGAACGGGAACTAGATGACAGATTACAGATATATGGTGGAGCAGGATATCCCCGCACTGGCAGAACTTGAGAGAAAATATTTTAGTATACCATGGTCTGAGAAATCATTGAGAAATGAATTACAGAATAATGATTCTGTTTTCATAGTGGCAGAGACAGACGGAGTGGTTGCAGGCTATGCGGGAGTGTATCTTATGGGATTTGAAGCAGGGATAACAAATGTTGTTGTTGATGAAAAATTCAGAAAAAATGGAATTGGTAATGGAATTGTAAACAGGCTCATAGAAGAATGTGAGAAACACGGAGTTTCAGACATAACACTGGAGGTTCGTGAAAGTAATATTCCGGCATTGGAACTATACAAAAAAAATGGATTTGTATCTGAAGGAAAAAGACCGGGATTTTATGATAAGCCAAAAGAAGATGCTGTTATAATGTGGAAAAGACAGCAAAAATGATAAATATTTCCACTATATATTCATGTAATATTATTTTATAATAAATGAACACGGTGAGAAAAGGAAAGGGTGTTCATATGAGAAAAATAATTAAAGAAGAAAATACACTTATAGAGATGAAGTGTGATTGTTGTGGACGTACTATGAAGATAGAGAATGGAATAGTGATGGAAGGAGTGTTTTCCATAGACTATCCATGGGGATATTTTTCAACTAAAGATGGAGAAATAGATTCATTAGACCTGTGTGAGAAATGTTATGACAGAATTATCAGCGAAAATAATATATCCATAACAAGGAGTGATAACACTGAACTTCTATAGATATGTAATTTGAAATGGAGGTAAAGATGCTTGATTTATGTTTATTAGGTACCGGAGGAATGATGCCGCTGCCAAAAAGGTGGCTGACGGCACTTCTTACCAGATACAACGGCAGCAGTCTTTTGATTGACTGCGGTGAAGGAACTCAGATAGCCATAAAGGAGAAAGGGTGGACATTTAAGCCTATAGATACAATATGCTTTACGCATTATCACGCAGACCACATAAGCGGACTGCCGGGATTGCTCCTTACCATGGGAAATGCAGAAAGAACAGAACCTCTTACCCTTATAGGCCCGAAGGGACTTGAAAAAGTTGTAAATTCAATAAGGATAATTGCGCCTGAGCTGCCTTTTAAATTAAAATTCATCGAATTGTCGGGACAGACACAGACGATAGAAAACAAAGGCTATATAATAGAAGCATTTAAGGTTAATCATGCCGTGACATGCTACGGGTATAATATTATTATAAAGAGAGCAGGCAAATTTGATGTTGATAAGGCAAATAAGCTTGAAATACCAAAAAAATTCTGGAATATGCTTCAAAAGGGTGAATCTGTAACTGAAGGTACAAAAACATACACACCTGATATGGTTATGGGACCAGAGAGAAAAGGAATAAAAGTCACATATTGCACAGATACACGTCCTACACCACTCATAGAAGAGTCTGCAAAAAATGCTGATTTATTTATATGTGAAGGAATGTACGGAGAAAAGGGAAAAGAGGCGAAGGCAAGAGAGTATAAACACATGACATTTTACGAGGCTGCAAGAATAGCTAAAAAAGCACAGGTACAGGAAATGTGGCTTACACATTACAGTCCTTCCCTTATATATCCGGAGGAGTTTATGCCTGATGTGTGCAAAATATTCCCGAAATCATTTCCGGGAAAAGATGGAAAAACGGTGGAACTGGCATTTAAAGAATAGCGGATGGAGGCGTTACCATGACTAAAAAGACGGTAAAAAACATAGTAATACTGGTTGTGATAGCTTTAATTGTTGTATATTCTTTTTATGTAATAATTGAAAAGAATGGTTCAGGCAAAAGTGATTCTAAAACTAAAAGTGATGTTGAGAAACTTGCAGACAGAAATCTGGATGAGGATTATCCTGATACACCAAAGGGGGTAGTGGATTATTATAGTCAGATAATTACATGTCTGTATGAGGGCGGATATAGTGAAGACGAGATGAAAGAGCTTGCAAAGCAGGCACATAAGCTTATGGATGATGAATTGGCATCGCGTAATGAATTTGATGATTATTACAAAAATCTGCGTGAGGATGTGGAGTCATATAAAGCTGATGAAAAGAAAATATCATCATATCTGGTTGAAAGCGGAGATGATGTAAAATACAAAGATTTCCAGGAAAGAAAATACTCATTTGTTGATTGTACATATTATACAAAGGGAAAAGAAGGAACTGCAAAAGTACCGGAGGAGTATACCCTGCGTATGGATAAAGATGGAAAATGGAAAATATTATATTGGAAAATGGTGAATAAAAATGAAAAATAAAAATGAAGATGTAACAATACTTGCTATTGAAAGTTCATGTGATGAAACTGCGGCAGCAGTGGTTAGAAACGGTCGTGACGTTCTGTCAAATGTTATATCATCACAGATAGCAATACATACTTTATACGGTGGAGTTGTTCCAGAAATTGCATCAAGAAAACATATGGAGAAGATAAATCAGGTAATAGAGCAGGCACTCAGTGATGCAGACATGAAATTAAATGATGTGGACGCTATAGGTGTGACATATGGTCCCGGACTTGTAGGAGCGCTGCTTGTAGGTGTATCGGCTGCGAAAGCAATAAGTTTTGCTTCCGGTAAACCTTTAGTCGGCGTGCATCATATTGAAGGACATATATCTGCAAACTATATTGAAAATAAAGAATTGGAACCTCCGTTTGTATGCCTTGTAGTATCCGGAGGTCACACTCATATAGTTATAGTAAATGATTATGGAAAATATGAAGTGATTGGAAGAACGAGAGATGATGCGGCAGGAGAAGCATTTGATAAAGTGGCGAGGGCAATAGGACTCGGATATCCGGGAGGTCCTAAGGTTGATAAAATAGCAAAAGAGGGCAATCCTCATGCGATAGAATTTCCGAGGGCGGTTATAGATGATGCGCCATATGATTTTAGCTTTAGCGGTCTGAAATCAGCCGTGTTGAATTATATAAACTCATGTAAAATGAAAGACATACCTGTCAATACTGCTGATGTTGCAGCTTCTTTTCAGCAGGCAGTAACAGATATGCTTGTTTCCCGCGCCATAAAAGCTGTAAAGGCAAATGGTATGGATAAACTTGCCATAGCAGGAGGAGTTGCATCAAATTCGGCTATAAGGGCAGCACTTATAGAGCAGTGCGACAAAAATAATATAAGATTTTTCTCACCGTCTCCGGGATTATGTACGGATAATGCGGCTATGATAGGGGCAGCGGCATATTATGAATATATGGATGGTGTGAGAAGTGGCTGGGATCTGAATGCGGTTCCCGGTTTAAAACTTGTATCGCGGTAAGAAGTGAAATATAAATGTATTGGGAAATGGAGAAAGTATATGAAAGTAACAGCTGTTATATTATCGGCAGGCAAAGGTACAAGAATGGGAAGTGATGTACCTAAACAGTATCTTAATATAAATGGAAAACCTATGTTGCACTATACGCTCAGGACATTCGAGAACAGTAATGTGGACGAATTGGTTATCGTGACAGGTAAAGATGATATTGAGTATGTCAGAAGTGAAATAGTATGTAAATATGACATAAAAAAGGTTAAAGACATTGTAGAAGGTGGAAAGGAACGATATAATTCCTCATATAACGGCATAATTGCCGCAACAGGGGCAGATTATATTCTTCTTCATGATGCGGCAAGACCTTGTATCACAACCAGAAAAATAAACGAACTAATAAATGAAGTAAAGAAGTGTGGGGCGTGTATACTCGGAGTACCGGTAAAAGACACTATAAAGCTTGTTGATGAACAGAATAAGGTAACAGAGAGCTTGAGAAGAGACATGCTGTGGAGTATACAGACACCACAGGCTTTTTTGAGAGATGATATGATAAAAGCATATAAGATTATGTTTGAAAATAGTATGGATAATATTACGGATGATTCTATGGTTATGGAAAAGTTCGGAAATAAAAAAGTTAAAGTTTTATTAGGAGAGTATAATAATATAAAGGCTACAACCCCAGAAGATATGCGGGTTTTAGAAGAAATTAAAAAAAGTGTTGACATAGGGGACAGGTAGTGATATACTTATCGACGTCGCTGATGAACAGCACAAAACAAAAAGCAAGAAAAACATACGGAGAGGTATCGAAGTGGTCATAACGAGGCGGTCTTGAAAACCGTT
>ERZ1034998.192-NODE-192-length-42063-cov-18.146924_pt1 | contig 42063 bp, 50 predicted proteins | sample MGYA00520621_ERZ1034998 | MGnify/ENA primary metagenome ERZ1034998 (study PRJEB33766, sample SAMN09781748) | gut metagenome | biome: gut microbiome | host: Homo sapiens | place: Madagascar | study: EMG produced TPA metagenomics assembly of the PRJNA485056 data... | reverse complement strand
CCACCGGCGCGATGTTTGTATGCCTTCCCAGCGCCCGGGACGCCTCCGGTGTGCCCGTGGGGCCTCCTGCTGACGTGTACGCGCAGCTGGTGTCCCAGCTGTCCAGGAAGATATCCGAGCCGTCTCAGGACGGCACGGCCGGTCAGGCGCTTGTCACAGACGGCAATGGTGGCAGATCATGGGCAACGGTACAAGGCGGTGGCGGCATTACGCCTATTATCGGCGACAACGGCAACTGGTATCTGGGCGATACCGACACCGGCAAGCCGTCGCGTGGTGCGACTGGTGCAAAGGGCGATCCCGGCCCACAAGGCCCCGCCGGCAAGGATGGCGCGGGCATGGACATCACCGGCGCGTCGGTCGGCCAGATCGCCAAGATTGCCGCCGTGGACGCGGACGGTGTGCCCACCGCGTGGAGCCCGGTGGATATGCCGGGAGGCGGAGGCGGCGAAACGTGGGAAAAGCTCGTTGACGCATCTCTCGCGGAGGCGGTTGAGTCGGTAACTTACACTTTTGACAACTGCAAAAGAATTAGAGCGCTTATCGCACCGGCACTTTCGAGCGGTGAGAGTGTCGGCGGATGGAAACGGATTACCATCAACAATGTATCGTATCCAGCATTTAACAATACGGTACGTGTGCACGATGGGCTGTGCGTTAGAATTGACAGTGAGTACCCGCCATATTGGGAGGTAAATCTAAACCTTGCTTTCAATTTAGCGTTGAATGGTATCAATGGCGGATACTATACCGCAGCGCTGGAAAACATCGCTCCCAATGGCGTTACAGAATTTGGGTGCCAGACAGCGGGACTGCTTAAATCCGGAACGAAAATTGAGATTTGGGGTGTAAAGTCATGAGAATCTGTGAAAACGGCATCTACCGCGAAATGACCGCCGAAGAAATCGCTGAAATGGAAGAAGCGCAGGCCCATTATGATGCGGAAGAAAGGCACCGCCCTCTCACAATCGGCGAGGTGAGCGAAATGCTCATCCGCCAGCAAATCAACGCGCTTTCCGTGGACGACGCAACGGCTTTGCGGATGATTGCCTTTTATCCGGAGTGGGAATCGGGCAAGGCCTACACCTCCGCCAACGGCTGTCCGGTGAGCTATAAAGCAACCCACAACGGCCGCCTTTGGAAGCTCCGCAAGGAACATACGTCCCAGGATAACTGGGCGCCCGGCGAAACCGGTACAGAAAGTCTCTGGGAGGAAATCTGTGAATCCCACGACGGGACAAAATACGATCCCATCCCCTACAATGGAAACATGGCGCTGCAAAACGGCAAGTATTACACGCAGGGCGGCGTGCTGTACAAGTGTACAAGGGACACGGGGACCCCCGTATACCACCCCCTTAGTGCCCTGGTGGGGATTTATGTGGAGTCGGTGGGCAATATGAGCTGAGCAGGCGATAACACGCACATGTGCGTTTTTCGTGCGTTTCAAGTCGCAAGTTGTACGCAAGTTAGTTCAAAGTCAACATCAACAAAGGAGGAAATAAATATGGATTTTGGCATTGCAAACGTGGCCGCGATTATGGTCGTGGCCTATCTGGTGGGGGCCATCGTCAAGGCGTCCGGCGTCAACAACAAATGGATCCCCATCTGCTGCGGCGTGACCGGCCTACTCGTCGGCATCGTGGCGCTTTACATCGGGATGCCGGACTTTCCGGCCAAGGACCCCATCACCGCCGCTGCGATTGGCGCAGCTTCCGGTCTGGCGGCCACCGGCGCGAACCAGATCGGCAAGCAGCTGAGAAAGGATGAGTAATATGCACATCATCGAAAAAACTTACCAGTGGCACGGCAGCCTGAGCAAACGGCAGGCCACCGACAAGATCATCCTGCACCATGCGGCGGCGTCCAGCTGTACTGCTGACGACGTCCACCGCTGGCACGTTGCCAACGGCTGGGCGGGCATCGGGTATCACTTTTTTGTCCGCAAGGACGGCAGCGTCTACCGCGGCCGACCGGAAGACACCATTGGTGCCCATGTGCAGGGGCAGAACTGGAACAGCATTGGCGTCTGCTTTGAAGGCAATTTTGAGACGGAGACGATGCCGGAGGCCCAGATCAAGGCCGGTGCAGAACTTGTGGCCTATCTCAAGGCCAAGTATCCCAAGGCCGTCGTAACCACCCACAAGCTGGTATCCGTAGAGGGCACCGCTTGCCCGGGCAAAAATTTCCCGTTTGACCGCATCAAGGGCGGCGCTGCAAAGCCTACGCCCGCACAGAACAAGGAGGAAACCATCATGGTAGAAACGATCATGGTCGAAAAATACAGCGAAGGAAACGCCGTCAAGACGCTGCAGGCCGCCCTGAAGGACCGGGGCTACGACATCGGCTGGTACGGCACCGACGGCATTTGCGGAGACGCCACCGTGAAGGCCATCCGGAAGTTCCAGCAGGACAACGGTCTGGATGCCGACGGCATCTGCGGCCCGAAAACCTGGGCAAAGCTGCTGGGTAAGTAACGACATAATGGACCGCGTCCCGTGGAACCGGGTCTATGTGGAGGAATTCCTCCGGCTGGCGATTGTCACGCCGGAGGATGAGAAAATCCTCCGCACCCGGGCCGCAGGATGGAGTCAGATCAGGCAATGTGACGCCTGCAATATCTCCCTCGCCACGCTTAACAGACGGATAAAAAAGTTAAAAAATCAGTATGAAGCCGTGCAGAAATACAGTGAAATTCTTCCTAGAAATATTGAATTCTGATTCTGCATGAGCATTTTGTGATGAAATCCCGGTCAGTAGATGAGAATTTACTGGCCGGGATTTTTGCTATTATAAAGCCATGAGGTGGCCACCTTAAATTTTATAAACGGAGGACAAACTCATGGCTCTTAACTTTACCGCAGCGGATCGCGTCGGCGGAATCGGCGGCTACATCGGTGGTATCACGTCCCTGCTGGGGATGCTGGGCAACGGCAATCCTCTTGCAGTCAACGGCAATTGTGAGGGTGACCATGCTGTTACCCGGTACGATGCTGGTAAGGACGCGAAGATCGCGGAACTCCAGACGGAAGTCAAGCTCCGGGACGCCAATACCTACACCGACCAGAAAATGCTCCAACTGTACCAGTACGTCGATGGACGGCTGCGCGGCGTGGAAGGGCAGATTTCCGCCCAGGCCGTAGTCAACAGCCAGATCACCGCTAACATCTCTTGCATGCAGCAGGAGCTGGCCACGCTGTCCGGCCTGACCAAGACCGTCATCCCCATCAACAACGTGTGCCCGGAGCCGATGGCCCGATACAACTCGTGGACGGCCCCCACGACTACCCCCAGCACCGGCGGCTAAACACCACCCGGCGGGGCGGCAATCGCTGCCCCGCCATTTAACGGAACGGAGGGAATCCTATGGTAACGATCGAGCGGGCCATCAACGGCGCGACGGCGTATCTAGACCGGGAGCTGGTGCCTCATCTTCCCGGATGGAAAGCTGTTGCCGTGTCCGGTGTGGCGGCTCTGTACGCCGCACAGGCCCCGAAAATCATAGACAAGATAAAATCTATCCCGGCTGTGCAGATGCTGGGTGTGCTGACCGATGACGGTCAGATTGACATCGACGCGCTGTACAACGCCTTTGCGCCGAAGGTCACCGGGCCGCTGGAATTTGCCATCCCGTTTGTCGGGGCGCTGTCTCTGGACCGCGCCGAGGTTGATAAGCTATACCGTTACATCAAGGAGGCGTAACTATGAACGAGATCAAAATGCTGATGGAGCACGTCGAGGACGAGGTGGAGGACGCCCGGACCTACGCAAAGCTGGCCATCGAATACAAGACCAAAGACCCGGAGACGGCGGAGATGTTTTACCGGCTGTCCGGGGAGGAAATGAACCACATGAATATGCTGCACAAAGACGTCGTGCGCCGGATCGAAAATCACCGGCGGATGCACGGCGAACCTCCGGCGGAAATGCTGGCCCTGTACGATTATTTACACCGCCGGATGATCGATGACGCGGCGGAGGTTGGCATATTGCAAGGAATGTACAAGCGGTAGGATGGCCACAATTTTTGCCACAATATAAGCGTTTTATATTTAGATATCTGCATTTATTTGAAGATTTTTCGCTGATATTCTCATGAATATATTGCCTTATCCAACATTGTACGCAGAAATCTAACAATAGAAAGGCACCGGGAGCATGAGGTCACAGGTTCAAGTCCTGTAGTATTCACCAATTTACCGCTTGAAATCAGCAGATTTTGAGCGGTTTTCTTTTTCTTAGTGAACTTTTTACTTGCATTCTGTCTCCTAAATTATGGATCATTTTTCGGGTTGCCACAATCGTGTCACAACCTCGACTTGCCTACCACCTTCCAGTATTTCGGCAATGCCCATATGTGTGTAGACGTCAACGGTGGTACTGTAATCGGCGTGGCCTAGAATTTTCTGCAAAATTTCCGGCTTGACGCCAGCCTGGACGGCCATGGTTGCGTAAGTGTGGCGGCAATTATAGGGCGTCATTCCAGTTATGCCTACTTCCTCCATCAGTTCCTTCCAGTCGCGCTTGGCGTAGCTCTCTGCGGCACGGTTCCCGGGATACCCGTCTATCAGTTTTGCTCCGCCTGCATCCTCTGCGGCCTTCCTGAGCCGGTCGTAGGCGTTAAGTCCGAATGGGCTGACCGGTATCACACGATTCCGCCCGGCTTCCGTTTTTGAGCCGGAGACGAAATATCCGTCGTGGCAATCTTCCAGTTTGGCGGAAAACAATTCGTTTGGGCGGCAGCCGGTGGCCAGAAGCAGCACAGCCACCTGCGCCGCCGGATGTTTGGCGGACCCAATGGACCGGACCTGTTCCTCTGTGAACGGCGCCCTGGTCTTTTTTTGTTTGGCTTTGATAGAGACAAACTGCGCGTAGTTGGTGGACGCAATGCCCTCCCGGATGGCCCATTTGGACAGCTGGCCGAACAGCTGCAACACCTTCTCGCAGGTGGACTTTGCTTTCCCGGCGGCTTCCATCTCCATGATGACTGCCTGGAAATCGCTGGTCCGCAAATTGCGGAATACGGAATCATGGAGTACAGTACAGCGCTTGTATGCGCTTTCATATCCGGCAATGCCGCTGGGCGTCAGATCCCGGCTATGCTCCGGCAGCCAACGGGCGTATACCTGCGCAAATGTTGCGTTGATCGTGCTCAGTGTCCTGCGATCTCCCATTTCCATGATGGCGCGTTCCGCCTCGTAGCGGGTGGCGTAATAGCCGATGTGGACGCCGTTTTTCCGCGCTTCCCACGGCTTTGCTTTAAGGCCCGGTTTCTTTCGGACCATTCCCTGCCCGTTTGCACGTTTCCGCTTTTTTCTCTCTTGTATCTGCTTTTTCCCACAATAGGGGCAGAAAAGGGCATCCTCCGGGATGCCCTTTTTACATTTGATGCAATCCATATCTATTCCCCGGTGCTCCTCACCGTTTTTTGCAAACATCTTCGCGGAAACCGAACGCAATGAACGGGCAGGCAAATACTCCGATATCGATGATCGTAGAGACCGCGCGGCTTGTGATGTATGGGAAAAATTTGACTTGAATATAAGCGACCAAAACCCAGTTGATAAGGAAGAATAAAACAATCGGCCATTTGACCTGTTTGCCCTTGCTGTTAAATATGGCCCGGCAAATCCACAGCGGCAGGCCAACTCCACAGGCCGCTTCCAATGCAATCCCAATAATAAAACACGATACATTATTTAGACCGTTCATCTTCTCTTTTCCTCTCTTTCCTTTTTGCGATTGTGTGCGATGCGAACAGCGCGATACAAACCAGGGCAATGCCGCCCGCGTAGATGGCCGGGGAAACCCCGTCGGCGCGGATCATGCCCCGGTCCGGGGCCATGGCGTCCAGTACGATGTACATCATCAGCATGGCAGCCAGCAGGGCGCACAGGCCCACCAGGCTGTAGATCAGCGGGCGCCGGGCCCGGATGCCGGATTCCAGCATCCGGATCTGCTGCTCCGTCTTGGCCAGCAGCTCGTCCTTATGGCACAGCTCCGCGCGGAGCCGTTCCGCCTCTCCCGGCTGGTCATCTTCCGGCTCCTGTGGCGGGATGCCGATCAGGTCATCCATAGACAGGCCCAGGTCAATGCAGATGGCCGCGATATAGCCAACGGAAATGTCTGCCCGTCTGCCGCCGAAACACTTGGTAACGTAGGTCAGCGGGATTCCGGTGCTGGTGGCAATGTCCTGGTTGGTTTTATGCTGCCGGATTTTGGCGTCCTTAAGCCGGTCGTGGAAAGTGTCGCAGTGCGGCTGAATTTGCTGGATGATGGTTTTTCGGTCTGAATCGTCCATTTTGTCCCCCTCTTTTTCCTTTTTGCTTCCCTGATTTCCGGATTTAGAAATCAAATGTCCGTTTTGTGGCTTGTGTTTACCCCCTTTCGCGGTGTAATGTAAGGGTGCATCCCGGCGAGGGGAGGCACCATCCATGCGGCGGCCCGGTTACCCGGTGGCGCGGGGGCCGGGCCATTTGCTGCATAATTCCATTTTAATCCATACACACGCAGATTGCAAGGTATTTTTCAAGGAAAGGGCGGAATTTTGTGCAAAGTGACGAAAGATTGAAGATGGAACGGGCCATTCAGGCGGCGGCAGCGCACCTCTCGGAATTGCCGGACCGTATCATCCGGCTGATTTACGGCATCCTCCGGTCGGCGGAGATCCATACGGAGTAACGCAAAAGCGCACAGCACACGAAACGGTGTGGCTGTGCGCTTTTTCATTCTTCCGGGAACCGCTGGCGCATGATCTGGTAGATGGCCATGATCTCCGCGTCGGAAAAGCCGTCCAGCGTCCGCTGGAAAAAGGCCCGGGCTTTTTCCGGGTCAACGGTAGAAGCCCGTTCGGCGATTTCGCCGATCTCTTCCTCCCGGGACCGCTGCTGCCGCATTTCACCTTCGCCGGTCCGCAGCCACGTTTCGTTGATCCCGAACACCCGGCAAATATCGGCAATCGTGCGGTCACTGACACCGGTGCTGCCTGCACAAATTCGACTGACCATTGGTTGTGATAGATTGATCTTTTCAGCAACAGCCGTCTTGGTCATCTTGGAGTTTCGGATAACCTCCGCGATGCGTTCATTGATGGTGCTTATCTACATCACCCCCCTTACGCTGTTCATTGTACCACATCGTGAATAAAAGTCAAGAAAATAATATTACTAATTCATAAATTGGCACTTGACATTAGTACTGATGAATGATAAAATATGAGCAGTGAACGAAATTCCATTAAATATGAATGAAAAGTGATGTTATTCATAATAGTGCGGGCCGAACATTTGGGGGTCTAACGTATTGCGAACATTTTTCTTCATATCAACGATGCCGCGATACCATTTGGGATATTCCCAAAAAACAAGTTCCCTTGGGACACACTTGAAACAAGGACGTTTGCGACCGATGGTATGGAACAGATTGTCCCGCACCAAAGCGCCGGAACAGCCCTGTTTGCAATGATAGCACTCCCCGTAAGGTGCACAGTATACCGTGAAATCCCCATATATTTGCTGCTCAGTCACTTCTCCCATGCCTGGGAATTCATCGGGGGCAAACCAAATCTCTGGGGGGATTTCTAAGTCCTTTGCCCCAAACGGCGCGTACTTGGAACGAAATTTTTTGACGGAATCGTCGATTTCAATCGCATCGATTTCTCCCATTTCCCAAGATAGCATCTGGTTCCGCTTCAAGATTTCTTGCTTTAGTCTCCCGATCTCTTTCCTGCATTCCCTTAAATCATGGAAAGCCGCGCAGACATAGAGGATGAATACCAGCACACCGATAGCGCCAATTGCGCAAATGAACTCCAACATAAAAACGCCTCCCTTTTCTCCCTTTATTTTACAAGGCAGGAATCGAGACGTCAACCACAAAAAGGAGGCGATTAAACATGGCAGAAGAACTCAGACAGGCGCTGGCGGAGCTGGTCCGGCTGACGGACCGCAACCCGGAGGCCAAGGCCCTGCTGGAGGGCATCACCCTGGGGGCGCGGATCGCCAAGGCCGAACAGGCCAAGGAAGCGCCCCGGGATGCCGGGTAACAAAAAGCCCTGCCGCCCGGGATCGGCGGCAGGGAGAAAAGAAAGGGAGGTATGCCAAAAAAGGAAAGATGTCTTTACATCCCACATTATACCACAGCGAAAAGAAAGATCAAGCGTTTACCCACAAATTAGACAGTAAAGGAGATATGCCAAATGTGCAACACCTTAACCCTGCACGACTGTGCAACGATTATGCGGGACCGTGGATTCCGGACCAGCACCGGGCGGCTTGCCAAAGGAATTGAATCCGGAGTTTACACCTTCGGGCGGATGCTCAACAGAGGACCCAGCGGCCGGCGGTCGTTTGAGATTTTCGCCGGTGACTTTTACCGCTGGCTGGACCAGCGGGCAAGAACGGAGGAAGCGTAATGGACAAAGGAATTTACATCGCCCGGGTGGGCGAGAACAGCGCTCAGGCGCTGCATCTGGACGAGGACGCGGTGCAGAGCGCCACGCTTCACCGGATGTTTGAGGCCAAGGCGGCCAGAGACACCACCACCAAGGCCACAGCGGCCCGGAAAACACAGAAAGCGGAGCGGCGGATGAATCGCCTTACCCGGGACTGTGCCCGGCTGACGACCACCATGGGTCTGGTAATCCTGACCAGCATCTACGGCCTGCCGATGGCCCTTGCAACGGTGATCGGCTGCGCCGGGCTGATGATCTACCGGGTGGGACGGTACTTTGGAGGTGAGCGGTGTGCTTAAAGCGATTTGCGATAAAGATAGCAACGTTGTCAACGTCCAATGCTCCGGGATGCCGATTGACATCCTGACGGATGTTGCGGCCGTTGTGGGCGCTGCCTATTCGGCGATTTACGAGGCCGATCAGTTGGCGGCAGAATCGTTTCGTGCGCTGCTGACGTCGGCGATGCTCGATCCGGATTGCCCGATTTGGGCACCGAGGACCAGCGAAACGTGCACCAATGTTACCATCCGCATCCCGCGCAAGCGCAAGGATGACGCCGATGCCTGATGCACCGTGCAAAGGCTGCACCGACCGGCGGGTGACGGAATCCGAAAACTGCCACATGACGTGCGCAGCCTACCAGGAATTCAGCCGATACCGGCGGCGGATGTGCGATGCCAACACGTTCGCCGTAGGTGTCCGGGCAGAGCATTACAAGGCCATCAACAAGGCCCAAAAGCGCATAAAGCGATAAAAAGCGCCGCCTCCGGTGTTCGAGACCGAAAGGCGGCAAGGAATAGAAGGATGCACCGTCATTATAGCAAACCGGCGGCGCATCGTCAAGGGAGGAAAACACATTGTTTGAGGAAGAACCGTACATGCAGGAAGAACGGAACCAGCTTCGCTGGACCGCCCGAATGGCCCGGATGCCCAAGTGCTGCTACTGTGGGCGGCGCATCTGGACGGTGACCTATACCGAGTTGAACGGGAAAAAGTACTGTGAGGACTGCATCCGCCGGAATACGCGGATGGCGGATGAACTGATGGGAGAATAAGCCATGGAAAAGACGCACTGGAAGAAGATTGTCAGCGACCCCAATTACCTGGGCGAGGCTGATTTTGACGAGGGAGAAGAAAAAATTGCCACCATCGCCAAGGTGGCTCAGGCTGAGACGGTGGTGACCGCCGAGGGCAAGAGCAGCAAGGCGGTAGTCCACTTCGCGGAGAACCTCAAGCCCATGATCCTGAACGTGGCCAGGTCCAAGGCCATTGAGAAGGTGGTCGGGTCCCCGTATTTTGAGGACTGGCCCGGTACGCGCATCCAGCTCTACATTGACCACGGGATCAAGGCCTTCGGCGAGATCGTTTCCGCCGTCCGCGTCCGGCCCCGGAAGCCTGCAGAGCGGCCGCCGGTGGTATGTGAACGCTGCGGCAAGCCCATCCAGGGCGGCGGAGGAAAGTCTGCCGATTATGTGGCGGCTTACACCCGCAAAAAATACGGCGCGGCGCTCTGCTGGGAATGTGCCACGGAGGCAGCCAAGCCCAAAGACGAGGTAAAGGAGGACGCACCGGATGTGCCGGATGAAGCTGACGCAGGCTAATTACTACAGCCGGGAGGCCAACGAGGCCTATATGTCCTCCTCCCAGTATAAGAGTTTCTCACGCTGCGAGGCGGCGGCCATGGCGGAGCTGCGGGGCGAATGGAGCCGGGGCAGCACCCAGGCCCTGCTGGTAGGCGGCTATCTGGACGCTTACTTTTCCGGCGAGATGGAGCAGTACCGGGCCGAGCATCCGGAGATTTTCAAGCGAGACGGTACGCTCAAGGCTGAGTACATCCAGGCACAGGCGGCGGCCTACCGCCTGGAGCGGGACGAGCTGTGCCGGATGCTGCTTTCCGGGCGGCATCAGATCATCAAGACCGGCAAGATCGGCGGGGTGTGGTTCAAGGGCAAGTTTGACAGCCTTTTGACCACCAGCCAAGTGGAGGCCATCGTCCGGCGGTATCCGGCGGTGCGGGATATGGTCCCACTGGGCGGACCGATGATTATCGATCTCAAGTATATGCGGGACTTTGAGCAGGTCTGGGACCCGGAACAGGGCGAGAAGGTCAGCTTTGTCACCTACTGGGGATACGACATTCAGGGCGCTATCTACCAGGCGCTGGACGGGCGTCAGGCCCCCTTCGGGATTGTCGGTGTGACCAAGGACGCGGAGCCGGATATTGGTGCATTTGCCGTCTCTGACGGCGACATGGAAGCCGCGCTGCTGGACGTGGAACAAAACGCCCCCCGGTATGCCGCCATCAAGCGCGGCGAGATTCCCCCGCGCCGCTGTGGTCGGTGCCCGTACTGCCGGGCCACCAAACGGATCGACCATTTTACAGATCATCGGCTGGCCGGACTGGTCGCCGAATAAAGGAGGATATATTGTGCTTAACAGGATTACTTTAATGGGCCGCTGCGGCGCCGATCCGGAGCTGCGGCGGACGCAGAGCGGACTGGCGGTGGCATCCGTCAATCTGGCCGTTGATCGGGACTATGCCCCCAAGGACGGCGGCGAACGGGAAACAGACTGGATCCCGGTGGTAGCATGGCGCGGAACGGCGGAGTTCCTTTGCAAATACTTCACCAAGGGCAGCATGGTCGTTGTTTCCGGGCGTCTGCAGACGCGGGACTGGACCGACAAGGACGGCAACAAGCGGCGAGCTTACGAGGTCCTGGCGGACAATATTTATTTCGGCGGCAGTAAGACCGGCGATGCGAAAAAGGCCGACACGGTGCCGCCTGCGGCCCCTGGGGAGTTCGCGGAGCTTGACGGCTCCGATGATGATCTCCCGTTCTGATGGTGGGCGCCATGGCCATGGGAAAGTATCACAGCAGGAAAACCGTCGTGGACGGCATCACCTTTGACAGCCGCCGGGAGGCAGCACGTTACCAGGAGCTGCGGCTCCTGGAACTCGCCGGAAAGGTCCGGGGCATCCGGCGGCAGGTCCGATACGAGTTAGTCCCCGTGCAGCTGGACAGCAAGGGAAAGATCATCGAGAAGCCGGCGGTCTATGTTGCCGATTTCGTTTTTGAGCAGTACAGCGACAGAGGGGGCTTCTGGTTTCCCGTCGTGGAGGATGTCAAGGGCGTCAGGACGCCGGTTTACATCATCAAGCGTAAGCTCATGCTGGAGCGCTACGGTATCCGGATTCGGGAGGTGTGATATGTGCCGAACCGAATTCTGAAAGAATCCATTTGCACCAGCGATAGCATCGATGGCTTGGGCTGGTTTGAGGAAGTCCTATTCTACAGGTTGATCGTAAATTGTGACGATTACGGGAGATTTGACGGGCGACCGTCCATTATCAAAAATCGTTTGTTTCCGCTGAAAGAGAATTTGACCGCAAAGGCCGTCGCTGGGGCGATCGATAAGTTGGCGAGTGCAGGTTTAGTAACTCTGTATGTGTTTGAGGGTAAGCCGTACCTGTACCTACCAACTTGGTACCACCACCAGAATGTACGCGCTAAGCGTAGCAAATACCCTGCACCTGACAGCGAATGTATGGACGTGCAAGCAGATGATAGCATATGCAAGCAAATGCAAGCAGATGCTCCCGTAATCCAATCCAATACGGAATCCAATACGGAATCCGAATCCGAATCCGAATGCGAATTATTGCGCAGAGCTGCACGCAGCTCCGCGCCGGACGTCCCCGCAGAGCCGCCATTTATCACGCTGCCGCTGCTGGATGGGACGGAATATCCCGTCACGCAGGCGGAAGTAACCCAGATGGCTGGCTTGTATCTGGCCATCGACGTACCGCAAGCGTACCGGAATATGCGTGCATGGTTGTTAAACAACCCGAAAAATCGCAAAACCAAGGCCGGGATCAAGCGTTTTGTTAACAATTGGCTCTCTGGCGACCAGAATCGCGCCAGACCGGACCGCTCTGGCGGTTACTCCAAGCCCGGAAAGCCTCCGATGGGTTCCGGGGAACTGGGTGAGGCGGAGCTGGAAGCAATCCGGCAGGTTATGGCAGATGGGGGAGGCGGTTAAATGCCATCAAGCAACGGCCTATGCCCACAGTGCCCGTATTTCCGGGATGGTCCATGCGGGCAGTATATCGGCTGCGAGGGCATTACGGCAAGCAGCACGATCTTGGTCAAGTTTAACCGAAAAAAGCAGGCCCAGCGTCACCGGACGGCGTACTGTTGCGCGGACTGGGCGCAGTGCCCTATCGCGCAGATGCACAACCGGCGGTATGGGTACGATGGGTAGAACACACAAAGGAGGATGCAAAAATGAAAGTTTTAATAGCCTGCGAAGAATCGCAGACCGTGTGCAAGGCTTTCCGGGAACGAAGGCATGAAGCCTACTCATGCGACATCCAGGAGCCATCCGGCGGCCATCCGGAATGGCATATTCTGGGCGACGCCTTGAAAGCCATCAAGGGCGGCACGGTGACCACCATGAACGGGAAGGCGCATGACGTCGGTCGGTGGGACCTGCTGATTGCGCATCCGCCTTGTACTTACCTGACGGCGGCCAGCGCGGTGAGACTGTTTAACCCCGACCACACTGTCAAGGACTGGCCCCGGGAACGGCGCGGATGGGAAGCCAGACGGGTATTCCTCCGGCTGCTGTCTTGCGGGATTGAGCGGGTGGCGGTCGAAAATCCGGTGCCGCTGCGATATTTTGCCATGCCAGCGTATAGCCAGATCATCGAGCCATTTATGTTTGGCGATCCGTGGAGGAAACGGACCTGCCTCTGGCTGCGTGGTCTCCCGCCGCTGAAACAAACCAACGTTGTGAAGCCGCTTGGGCTTTGGGTGGGATCGAGCAGCAGCCGAAGAGCCGCAAAAAAGCACAAGTACGAGCTGACGTCTATCCGCGACAGCAAAAGACGCGCCAAGACCTTTCCGGGCATCGCGGCGGCCATGGCGGAACAGTGGGGAGGGATTGACAATTGAAAAGACAGTTGCAGTTTGTAGTCCTCCTGTTTGAAGACCTGAAGAAGAACGTCACACTTTATCTGGCGAACGGTGGGGATGGCTATAACGGAAATTACCTGGACAAAAACCACAGCAAGACCGCCCTGAAACGCAAGATCATCATGCTGCGGCAGGAACTGCTGAATCTGGAAAGGATGCTGGAAGATGGCCGAGGTAAACTGGATTAAAGGCACGATCGCCCCGCCGGAAAGTGGAGATTATTACATCATCTTGGAGGCAATGCAGGACAGTGGCCAACTGCCCTCCGGGGAGATGCTTATCCGCAAGGGTGACATTGAGATCACAAACGACTGGTATGATGCAGACCGGGCAGAGTTCGACACCATCGGCAAGGATAACCCAATATGGCGGGTGCTTGCCTGGGCTAGGATGCTCAAGCCCTCTATTCCGGCGGACATCCGGGACCGGGTGAAGTGGTACTTTGGGATGAGGGTAGAGCATGGCTGAATATATCGAACGGGAAGCGGCACTTAAGATTTGCGAAACGGAATATCAGAATCGGCTGCGAATGCTTGACTATTGCGGAGACACTGTGGCGTGGAATATCGGCAGTGAAATTAAAGCGTTGCCAGCCGCCGACGTGGAGCCGGTGGTGCATGGGAGGTGGCTTGATAATAGGGCTGACGGTTACAAATGGGCGTTTATTTGTTCAAGGTGCGGGTATGTAGATGGTCATCCTTTCGGTGATAGACATAATTTCTGCCCTAACTGCGGTGCGAAGATGGAGAACGACGAGGACGGAGGCAAAAACCATGACGATTGACAGAGCAATTGAAATCCTGAACCCGGAACACCGGGAACATTATGACGGAATGGAAGAGGTAAACGAAGCCTGCCGGATGGGCATGGAGGCGTTGGAACGGTCAAGGTGGATCCCGGTCAGCAAGGGTCTCCCAGAAGATGGCGAAGATGTGCTTTGCTGGTATGAGTATTTTCGGTACGGTAAATACAACTGTATGTTTCAGACGTTCGGGATTGGCTATCAGTACTTCGGCACCTGGTGCGGCGAAGTAAGCACAGGACGAGGCGCAAAGGTTCTGGCATGGATGCCGCTCCCAGAGCCGCCAGAAATGGAAGGAGGTGCCGACAATGGCTGATTTCATCGAGGTGCATCAGCTGGGCAAGACCCGGCTGGTCAACCTGGACTGGGTGGAAGATATATGGCCAACGGAGAACGGGACGCAGATTTATTTTGCGTTTACCAACCCTGATGCTACGGCACAGGATTTTATAACAACAGACGAAAGCTACGACAAGATCAAACGCATTATAGCCTATCAGCGGGTAGAAAGGGGGTAAAAAGATGGCACAAAGGTTGATTGATGCAAATGCGCTCCAAAGACTGTTCGATGCGGAGTTCAAACAAACAATGAAACTGATACGGGGCGGGGAAAAGCACCTTGACAATTTAGCAGAGGGTTTTACGGAGGCAATCCACGTAGCGAAATATATTGCCCCGACTGTGGATGCAGTGCCGGTGGTGCGTTGCAAGGATTGCAAATACTGGGGCGATGAGGCTGGCGTAACTATCAGGACCGATGGCGTGAGATGGGCCCGGTGCAAAGTACACAACCTCTGCGTAAGCGGCAAAAAGATCGGCTGGTGTCCAACGGAGGACGATTTTTGCAGCCAAGGAGAAAGGAGGGCTTGAAATGCTCAGGATCACGATTGACTGCGCCGCGCCGGACGGCAGTTTGCAGGGGGTCAAAGAAACCATCGCCATGGCGCTGGAACGCTGGGGAGACTGCCGCCTGGTCGCGGTGGATGAAATACCGGATCAAATTGGAATGGAGGATGTAAAACGTTGATGGGCACGCTATTACTTAACCTGTTAGGTTGGATCGGCGTCATCGCGCTGATCGGAGGCATGGTCGCAGCGACCATCGCCTCTGCAACGTTGATTGTTATGACGCTGGATGCCTGCGGAGAGGCACTGCGGAAATGGAGGCGGGACCGTGGGAAAAGGTAGATGCGCTATCGTGACGAGCGATCCGCTGGGCTGCCAGATCAAGGCTCGGCTCGCGGAATGCGGCGGGATTTTCGAGGTGGCCCGGGTGACCGGCGTCAAGCACGCCACGGTCTATAGCTGGATCAAGGGCACCACACGCCCCAAAGGGGATCACATGGAATCGCTTGCGGCCGCACTGCACACCACGCCCGAGGAGCTGCTGGGCGCGTCCAGGCACCCGGAACACCTGACGATGGAACAGGTGGCAGTCTTGGCGACATCGACGTACAGCGGGACGCAGTGGGCGTCCTACGGCAAGCTCAAGAGTTACATAGACACGCACGGCGGGGAGCTGCCGTGTCTGGAGCTGCGGGGGTAATCAGATGGGTCATGACCAAGACGAGATCAAGGCCATTTTGTGGCATATGCTTGGGCTTGATTGGATAGAGCCGTATTATCATCGCGGAGGTAAGGATTATTACATGTATTGCCGCAATTATTATTCTGCTGGCGTAAATGGAAACCCCGTATTAGACGCATTCCCTCCGGGAATGGTGCACAAGTGCACCACCGATATTGGCGTGATATATTCTTTGACGCAGGCAGGCGTTAAGTGGGCGGCAAAGTTGCTTGACGTTGGGTTAAAATGACATAGAGGACATAAAAAGGGAGGCTTTTCAGCCTCCTTTTTTATTTACCTCCCGCTTTATCAGCGTTTCGACGTAGCTGCTGACGGTCCGGTTTTCGGCTTCTGCTGCCGCCTGCACCTGCTCTTTAAGTTCCGGGGTCAGGCGGATTTCCAGCCGCTCTGTTTTGGCCATCTCAAAAATCCTCTCCGGATTCATACAGCGCGACGCAGATCGGGTCCGTGGTCGCGTGCCCCTGCTCGTCATAACCGCCGTCGATTTTGGCAATAAACTTGCAGTCGTAGGATTTGGCCATCTCCACTGCCTCGTCCCAGTCAAAGCTGCCGGTGCCCCAGTCGTTGTCGTCCTCGTCGGTCTCGATTGCGTACCAATAACGTTCTTCCATGATAATACCTCCGTGCCTTTCGGCTGTTTTGATTGTGCTTTAATTGTACTACGATGTACGGACAAAATCAAGAGGCAAGATGCACAAATTTTGCGGGGCGGATTTGTCTGTTTTGCACGATTGACAATTTGTGGGCGCGGGGTGGATTTTTGGCCAAATGTTTGGTATTGTGGGATCAACGAGAGGAGGCGACAGCTGTGGCGGCACCGATCAACGCCAAAGAGGCGGACTGGATCACGATCAAAACGGACTACATCACCGGAGAGGCCGGATATAAGCCTCTGTCACAAAAATATGGCGTGTCATACCGGACTCTGGCGGATCGGGGCAAAGCGGAAAAATGGCCAGCCCTGCGTGAGCAGTACCGCGCCGAAGCTATCGCCAAAACATTGGAGGCCACCAAAAAGCAGCAGGTGGCACGGGCCATGCGGCTCCAGACTGCGGCGGACAAACTGCTGCAAAAGGTGGAGCTGATGCTGTCCGTGCCGGAGGATGTGCCGTCGGACCCGCAGTGGCTGCGAGACTTGGCGCGGGTCATTATGGATATCAAGCAAATCCAGGATATCCGCAGCCCGGCAGACCTACAGGAGCAGGAGGCCCGGATTGCCAACCTGCGGCGGCAGGCGGCAGCGGATGACGCCCCCAAGGCTATCGCCGTTACCATCCAAGGCGGTGAGGACGATTGGAGCAATTAAAAGTCGTTATCCCGGCCCCCAACCCTAAACAACGGCTATTTTTGGCGGAGCGGCACCGGCACGTCGGATATGGCGGAGCGCGTGGCGGCGGGAAGAGCTGGGTGGTAAGGGTCAAGGCAATCCTCCTTTGTATGGAGTGGCCCGGGATCAAGTGCCTGATCGTCCGCAAGACGTTCCGGGAGCTGATCAATAACCATGTGGTCCCGCTCCAGGCGATGCTGCCGGGGAAAGTCGCCAAATACAACAAAAGCGACAAATGCTTCACATTTTTTAATGGGTCCACTATCTGGATGGGGTACTGTGCCAGCGACGCAGACCTTGACCAATATCAGGGCGCGGAATATGACGTCCTCTTTTTGGACGAGGCAACGCAGCTCAAGGAAGAGTGGATCAAGAAGATCAACCTAACCGTCCGGCAGCCCAACGGCCTGCCCAAACGGACTTATTACACCTGCAACCCCGGCGGTGTGTCTCACGCCTACATCAAGCGGCTCTTTGTTGAGCGGCGCTATGAGCACGGGGAAAACCCGGACAATTATGCCTTTATTCAGGCACTGGTGACGGACAATAAAGCGCTGATGGAGATGCAGCCGGAGTACCGGCAGGAGCTGGAGGCGCTGCCTCCGAAGCTGCGCGAGGCGTGGCTATACGGTTCTTGGGATATCTTTGAGGGCCAGTTTTTCGAGGATTTCGTGGACTTGCCGGAGCACTATCTGGACCGGCGCTGGACCAATGTCGTCGAACCGTTTGAGATTCCGGCAGGCTGGAAAATTTACCGGTCCTTTGACTGGGGCTATGCCAAACCGTTTAGCTGCGGCTGGTGGGCTGTGGACTATGACGGTATCGCCTACCGGATACTGGAGTTGTACGGTTGCACGGAGCAGCCGAACGAGGGCCTTAAATGGACGCCTCCGCAGGTGTTTGCCAAGATCGCAGAGATTGAGCGGGAACACCGGTGGCTGGCAGGAAAACACATTATCGGGATCGCGGACCCCGCCATCTGGGACGCGGAGACGGGCGAAAGTGTGGCGGATGTGGCTGCACGGTACGGCGTGTACTTCCAGCCGGGCGACCACAAGCGGATTCCCGGATGGATGCAGGTGCATTACCGGCTGGCCTTTGACGACAACGGCGTGGCCATGATGTACATTTTTCGGAACTGCAAGGCATTTATCCGGACCGTCCCGACGCTCCAGTATGACGAGTACAAACCGGAGGACCTGGACACGGAAGGCGAGGACCATGTGGCTGATGAAGTACGGTATTTTTGCATGGCGCGGCCCATTTCCCCGCGCAAGGCAGCCCCGCCGGACAATTACCGGGATAACCCGGCAAGGATTTTCCTGGATATCCCAAAAGAGGACATTGTGGCGGCCCCTGTGCGGCCGAGAATGGAGATAATCAATGGAGATGGATAATAACCCTCTGGCGCGTCGGCAGTCCGCTCCGCGCCCCACGGCGGCGCAGGAGGCCGACAAAATGGCGTCAATGCAGGATGCGCCCATGCCGGAAACTCCGGTAGCGCAGCCACAGCAGGCCATCGGAAAGGCCCAAATCCAAAAGGCCAGGACGATACTGGATAAGTACCGGCAGGGCAAGGCCAACCTCGAACGCCGGATCATTGACAATGAGCAGTGGTACAAGCTGCGGCACTGGGAATGTATGCGCAAAAAAGAGACCGGTCAGGTGGAGCCAAGCTCCGGCTGGCTCTTTAACGCGCTGGCCAATAAGCACGCGGACGCCATGGATAATTTCCCGGCCCCTAACGTGCTGCCCCGGGAGGAAGGAGATAAGGCGGAGGCGGAAATGCTGTCCTCCATTATCCCTGTGATCCTGGACCAGGCGGATTTTGAGGCCACCTACGACGCGGTGTGGGACTACAAGCTCAAGGCAGGCACCGGCGTGTATGGCATTTTTTGGGACGAGACAAAGCTTAACGGACTGGGCGATATCTCCATTGCCAAATTTGACCTGATCAATCTGTTTTGGGAGAGCGGCATCACCGATATCCAACAGTCCCGTAACCTGTTTTCCGTGGAGCTGCGTGACAATGATACGCTGGTTGACGAGTACCCGCAGCTGAGCGGCAAACTGGGCACCTCCACGCTCAACCTGGCTCAATATGTCTACGATGACAGCATCGACACCACCGAAAAAAGCGCGGTGGTGGACTGGTACTATAAGGTCCGGCGCGGCGGCAGGACGGTCCTGCATTACTGCAAATTTGTCAACGACGAGGTCCTGTATGCCTCAGAAAACGACCCTGAACGGGCGGAACGTGGCTGGTATGACCATGGGATGTATCCCTTTGTGTTTGATCCGCTGTTTTCCGTGGAGGGCACACCCTGCGGCTTTGGCTATATCGATGTGGGCAAGAGCGCACAGGAGTACATTGACCGGGGCAATCAGGCAATCATGCAAAATATGCTGTCCAACGCCCGGCCCCGCTATTTCATCCGGGATGACGGCGCGGTGAACGAAAAAGAATTTTGCGATATGACGCAGGATTTAATCCACGTCGGCTCCAACCTGGGGCAGGACAGCATCGTGCCAGTGCAGGGGAAACCGCTCAGCGACATCTATGTATCGGTCATCAACAACAAGATCGACGAGCTGAAAGAGGTTACCGGTAACCGTGATATCTCCACCGGCGGCACCAGCTCCGGCGTGACGGCAGCGTCCGCGATTGCGGCGATGCAGGAGGCGGGGAGCAAACTGAGCCGTGACGCGTGCAAGGCGGGATATCGAGCATTCCGCAAGATTGTGCTGATGTGCATCGAGCTTATCCGGCAGTTTTACGACCTGCCGCGCTGCTTCCGGATCATGGGGCAGGACGGTACGGAGCGCTATGTGCAGTACTCCAACGCAGGCATCCAGCCGCAGGCGCAGGGAGTTGCGTTTGGCGTGGACCTGGGCTATCGGCTGCCGCAATTTGACATTGAGGTGACGGCGCAAAAGCAAAGCCCGTACAGCAAAATGAGCCAAAATGAACTGGCTTTACAGTTTTATTCAGCCGGATTTTTTAACCCGCAGATGGCAGATCAGGCACTCGCCTGCCTCGATATGATGGACTTCGACCGCAAGGATTTTGTGATGAGTAAAATCACACAAAATGGCGGAATGTATCAGCAGATGCTGGCCATGCAGCAGCAAATGCTGATGATGGCCCAGATCATTGACCTGGATCGCGGCACCAACATGGCGGAGCAGATCGCGGCAGGCATCACCGGGCAGCCTGTAGCGTCCGGAGCGACTGCGTCCGCCCCGCAAAGTTCCGACGCCTCCACGGCGACGGACGGCGAATCCAGCACGACCAAGAACGCCAGGGAGCGCGTGGCGGAATCCACGTCGCCAACGTAAGGGGCCGGGCTGATGCTTACCGCAAAATTTGAAGTCTGCCGGGACTGCATTGAGTTAAGACTGTCCGGCCACGCTGATTCCGCCAGCTATGGGCGGGACCTGGTGTGTGCGTCAGCGTCCATCCTGGCCTACACTGTGGCGCAAAGTGCGCTATCCATGGACCAGCGGAAGGCGCTGCGGGAACCACCGGAGATACACTTAGAGCCGGGGGACAGCTACATTCGGCTAAGGCCGACACGGCAACGATACCACGATTGTGTGCAGCTTTTTGCATTTGCGCATACTGGATACCGGCTGCTGGCGCACAAATACCCGGATTATGTGCGCGTTTTATATGCCGATCCGTGCAACAGCACTGACCGAGAATAAAGGGATCGCCCACCTACGGGCAGAAAGGATACTATCATGGGAAACATCACAAAAATCCTGCGTGTTGATCTTCAGCTTTTTGCCGACGGTGCAGCCGGTACCGGTGGTGATGGCGGCAACGCAGCAGGAACGGGCGTAACAGCGGCAGCCGCCGTGCCGCAAGGGAAAGGCGTAAAGTCCAATCCGCTGGCATCCGTCAAGTACGGCATCCAGCCGGACGCACCGGCCACCGCCGAGCCGGAAACCGAAGCAAAACCCGCAGCGGCCCCGACGCCGGAAGCCCGGCAGGCAGCTTTCGATCAGCTGATCCGGGGCGAATACAAGGACCTCTACGACGCCAAGGTGCAGGCCATTGTCCGAGACCGCCTGAAAAGCCGGAACGAGACGGTGGAAAAGTACGAGGCCCTGACGCCGACCTTGCAGATGCTGGCCGACAAATACGGCGTGGACGTGTCTGACGTCAAAGCGCTCAATAAGGCCATTGAGGACGATGACGCCTTTTATGAGGCAGAGGCCGAGGAAAAAGGCATCACAGTCCAGCAGCTCAAGGAAATCCGGCGCATGGAGCGGGAAAACAAAGCCCTGAAAGAGGAAATGCGCGCAAAGCAGTCCCAGGACGAAGCCAACCAACGCTATGCTGCCTGGATGCAGCAGGCGGATGGCCTGAAAGCGGTCTATCCCACGTTCGACCTGAACGCGGAGGTGGAAAACCCGCAGTTCCGGCAGCTTCTCCGGAGCGGCATCGACGTCCGGACGGCCTACGAGGTGATCCACAAGGACGAGATCATTCCGGCCGCCATGCAGTTTACTGCAAAGACTGTCGAGCAGAAGATTGCGAATAAAATCGCGTCCGGCGGTTCCAGGCCGGCGGAGAACGGCATGGCCAATCAGGGCGCAGCGACGGTAAAGAGTGATGTGTCCAAGCTTACCCGGGCTGACCGGGACGAAATCATTCGGAGAGTACAACGCGGAGAAAAGATTCGATTCTGATTGATTCGATTCTCCGCCACGGCCCGAAAGGGCAGAAAAGGAGAATCAAGCTATGGAGATGCTGATTATCAACCTGCAGCTGTTTGCCAACGAGGTGCAGACCACGCTGCTGAGCGGCCTGAGCGCCGAAATGAAAACCTTTTATGACATGACGCTGCTGGACGAGGCGTCGGCCAACCTGGTACACGACCAGTTTGGCCAGAAGCGGCCCATTCCGGCCAATGGCGGCAAAACCATCGAATTCCGGAAGTTCGCGCCGCTGGCCAAGGCTCTGACCGCCATCACGGAAGGCGTCACCCCCGACGGCAAGTCCCTGTCCGTCAGCACCGTCACGGCGACGGTGTCCCAGTACGGCGACTACATCACCCAGTCCGACGTACTGGAGCTGACCGCCCTGGACAATACGATTCTGGAGGCCACCAAGCTTCTGGGCAAGCAGGCCGGTCTGACGCTGGACACCGTGACCCGTAATGTCATCAACGCAGGCAGCAACGTCACCTATTGCCCCAAGGTAGCATCCGGCGAAGAAACCGCCGTCACCTCCCGCTCCGGCATGGACACCACCTCCAAACTCACCGTCAAGGTGATTCAGAAGGTCGTTGCCAAGCTGCGGGGCCAGAATGCGCCCACCATCGGCGGCAAGTATGTGGCCATTATCCACCCGTATGTGGCCTATGACCTGATGCGCGACCCTGAATGGATCGACGCGCACAAGTACGCACAGCCGGACAACCTGTACACTGGTGAGATCGGCGAGATCGCAGGTGTCCGGTTCGTCACCTCCACCGAGGCCAAGATTTGGAACGACAAGACCTGCCCTGTGGCCAGCGGCACCGCCGGTGCGTCCGGCGCGACCTATCACCCTGTGTTCTCGACCCTGTTCCTGGGCGAGGGTGCCTACGGCGTTACCGAGATTTCCGGCGGCGGCCTCCAGACCATCATCAAACAGAAGGGCAGTGCCGGTACGGCTGACCCCCTGGACCAGCGGTCCAGCGTGGGCTGGAAGGCTATCAAGACTGCGGAGATTCTGATCCCGAACTATCTGGTTCGCGTGGAATCCTGCAGTCCGGATTTCGACACCGCTGACGCGAACTAACCTACCAGGGGCCGGGAAACCGGCCCCACCCACAAAAGGAGTATTTTATGGCATCCATGAAAGAACCCAATGAGCCAATGGTCAAAATCCGGCTCCCCCGCATCAAGAAAGACCAGGAAGACCAGTTTGTGTCCGTGAACGAGCGGACCTGGCTGATTAAGCGCGGCGTGGAGGTTGAGGTGCCTGCCTGTGTCGCTGAGGTGCTGCGTAACGCCGAAGCCATGCAGGAGGAGGCCTACGCCTACGAAAGCGCGAAAGGCAACAATTAAAACCAGTCAGGGGGGCTTTTGCTCCCCTGAAAGCAAATCCAGGGGAGGAAAACGATATGACAATTGAACAGGCTATTAACCAGGCGGACGAAACGTGCCAGAATGTATACACAAAGCAGGAAAAAATCCGCTGGCTGTCTCGCCTGGATGCCATGATTAAAGCGGAAATTATTGATACTCACGAAGACGCCGCCCAGGTAAGCTTTGCCGGGTATCATGCCAATACAGAGCCGGACACTGTGCTTCTGGTACCGGCTCCATGGGATGAGATTTACATCCGCTATCTGGAGATGCAGATCGCCTATGCAAACGGAGAGCAAGGCCGGTATAACAACGCCGCAGACCTTTACAACACGCTCTTTTCAGACTACCGCAATGCCTATAACCGCAAGCACATGCCACTGACAACGAAAGTCCGCTATTTCTGACAGGAGGACCGCATGAAATACCCGAGATTGCAGGAGATTTCCAAAAGCCGCGAAATGGTCGATTCGTTTCGCGGCTACAACCATAACGCGCGGATCAGCTCCGGTGAATTCTACGAAATGCATAACATGAGCGGCGATCGGTACCCGGTGATGGCACCCCGCAGCCCGCGCGGCATTTACGCGTCCCCGGAATCGGCGCAGGGCCTGATTGCCAAGGATGCGCTGTGCTATGTGGACGGCGCGGATTTTGTGATTGATGACTACCACGTCACTATGGGGCTGTCTACAGAAGCTAAGGACTGCCCGAAGACGCTGATTTCCATGGGCGCGTATGTGGTCATTTTACCTGACAAAAAGTACATCAACACGCAGAACCTTACGGAATACGGCAACATCGACGCTGAAAAAGCAACGTCCGGCACCGTGTCCTTTACCCTGTGCCGCGTGGATGGGGAGGACTACACGGCGGACTATGTGCAGTCTACGCCGCCGGTGGAACCGGAAAACAACGCCGTCTGGATTGACACATCGTCGCAGCCGAACACGCTGAAACAGTGGGCGGAGAGCAGCGGGATGTGGGTATCCATTGCCACTACTTACGTCAAAATCGCAGCGACCGGCATTGGCGCGGCGTTTTCTCAGTATGACGGCGTGACAATCTCCGGGCTGAAAGACGTGGAGCTGCACGAAGCTGCTACCGGTCAGCCGATCGCCGACACGTCGGAGCTGGCCGCGCTGGAAGGGAATGCCGTCCTTTACCAGTGCGCGGACGATTACATCGTTATAGTAGGGATGCTGGGGACCAGCCGCAGCATTTCGGACAGCATTAAAATCTCCCGGAAAATGCCCGCCATGGACTATGTGACGGAGTGCGGGAATCGGCTATTTGGCTGCCGGTACGGACTTTCCAATGGCGGCGAAGTTGTAAACGAGATTTATGCCTCCAAGCTGGGGGATTTCAAGAACTGGAATTGTTTTATGGGGATTTCCACGGACAGCTATGTGGCATCCGTCGGCACGGACGGGCCGTTCACCGGTGCAATCACCCATTTGGGATACCCCATTTTCTTCAAAGAGGGCTGCTTCCACAAGATTTACGGCTCCTACCCTGCCGCGTTCCAGATTCAGGACACGGCCTGCCGGGGTGTTCAACGCGGGTGCAGCCGTAGTCTCGCCATTGTGGGTGAGATTCTGTATTACAAGGCCAGGCACGCGGTATGCGCGTTTGATGGCTCTCTGCCTACGGAGATTTCCTACGCGCTGGGCGACACCCTGTACAAGGACGCCATCGCGGCAGCACATGGCAATAAATACTATATTTCCATGGTGTCCGGCAGTAAGAACGTGCTGCTGGTCTACGACACGGAACTCAAAATGTGGTTCAAGGAGGACGATTTCCGGCCCGCTGCGCTTTGCTCCTGCAACGATATCCTTTATGCCATAGATTCCGCTACCGGCAAAATTATGGAGCTGAGCGGGGCCACGGATGACCTGGAGAGCGACGTGGAGTGGTCCGCCGAAACCGGAGACTTAGGCCTTTCATCCCCGGACACAAAATATATCTCCCGGCTTGTGGTTCGGATGGTGCTTGCTCCCGGTGCCCAGTTGCGGATCGAGGCGCAGTATGATTTCGACGATATCTGGGAGACGCTGTGCGACATTAACGGCATCAGCTTCCGGAGCTTCCCCGTGCCAGTCCGGCCGAAACGCTGCGATCACCTGCGCCTACGGTTTTCCGGCGTTGGTGTCTGCAAAATCTTCTCCGTGACCAAGACGATAGAAGAAGGGAGTGACGTGCAGTGAGTGCAGATTTGCGGCTCCCTGTCATTTCCGGCAGGACGGATCGGGAACAGCTGGCACAGCTCAAGTCCTATCTGTACCAAACCGTCAGCCAGCTGAACATGGCGTTGGGCCAGATTGAGAAGCAGAGCGCCGCGACAAAGGAAGAACTGCAGACCGCCGTCCAGACAGTTGCGACGCCGACGCCGGAAACGACGTTCAGCGCAATCAAGAGCCTGATCATCAAGTCGGCGGATATCGTCAATGCCTACTACGAGGTAATTAACCAGCGAATGGAAGGCCTTTATGTGGCCCAGTCTGATTTTGGGCAATACAAAGAGGAGACCTCGCAGGAAATACGGGGAAATTCGACCTATATTGAGCAGCTGTTCCAGAACGTCCAGACCATCACGGACACGCTGGACGAGCTGTATGACGCGACGATTGCCGTCAATGCCTACATCAAAACCGGACTGCTCTACTACGGCAGCGACGGTGCCCCGGTGTACGGTATGGAGATCGGCCAGACAAACCACGTCAACGGGGAGGAAACATTCAACAAATTCGCCCGTTTTACCTCTGACCGTGTCGGTTTCTATGACCGGAACGACGTAGAGGTGGCGTACATCAGCAACTACAAGCTGTTTATCACGGAGGCGGAAATCACCGGCGGCTTGACGATCCACGGATTCCGCATTGACACAACATACGGATTTGCGATTGTACCGACAGGAGGTGGCCGCTGATGGCAGCATCCGGATCATTTAACGGCACAACCGGCGGCAGAACCGGGCTTTACCTGGTCATCGCCTACAAAGAAAGCGACGTCGATACTGCAAGCAATACCTCTAAAGTCGAGGTTACGCTGACACTGAAACATGACGGCCTGTGGGTTGGTGCAGGAACGGATGACTGCAAGGTGTGGGTCGGAAATCAAAACTATTCATGGACCGGTCCGGACATCTATGACCGGAACGTCGGAAGTAGTGTCAAACTCGGCAGCCACGTCTTCACGGTGCCCCATGGCAGCGACGGCACCTGGAAAAAGCAGATTGGCGCAAGCTATCTGCTTAATATCACCTATGCAGGCAGCCACGTCGGGACGATCAGCGGCGCCCAAACGGTCGCGCTGACGGCCATCGCAAGGGCATCGGTGCCGACGGTGTCCGCATCCACGCGGAAGATGGGACAGCAGATTACCATCTACACGAACCGGGCCGTCTCTGCCTTTACCCATACGCTGCAATATGAATTCGGCAGCGCTTCCGGGACCATTGCGACGGGGATCAACACCAGCTATACCTGGACGATCCCGGACCTTTCCGATATCTGCAACAATGCCACCGGTGCCAAATGCACGGTCAAGTGCATCACATACAACGGCAACACTAAGATCGGTGAAAAGACCGTACCGTTCCAGCTTAACGTTCCGGACGCCGTCACCCCGACGGTGGCGGGTGGGAAAATCATCATCGGAGAGCAGAACACCATCTATCTGAACGGCGCGGCCAAAAACTTCAAAATGACGCTGGCCTATACGTTCAAGACAAAGAGCGGCCCCATCGTTTCCGGCATTCGCGGCCAGCAGGAATGGACGCCAGCCTATTCCCTCGCCTCGGAGATTCCGGCGCTGGTATCCGCAGAGGGGACCATCACCTGTACCACGAAAAACGGTACTGCTACGGTCGGCACAAAAACAGCAAAATTCCAGTTCGCGGTACTGGACAACGAAACGACGCGCCCCACCATCAACTCCCTGACGCTGGAGCCGTCCGGCACGGTCCCTGCATCCATGGCGGGGCTGTATGTCCGGGCGAAAACCGGGATAAAAGGCACTTTTGACGTCACGTCGGTCTATTCCTCCATTGCATCCTGTGAGCTGCGGGTGTTGGGCGGCGTGTATCGCGGCAACCCGGCCACTACGGACCCGCTTTCGGCGTCCGGTGACGTGCGTGTGATCGGCGTTGTAACGGATGCCCGGGGCTACACGGCAAGCGTGGAGCAGACGCTTTCGGTATTCGCCTATGACGCCCCACGTGTGGTTCCCTATGCAGGGGAAAAGGCGGTCATCTGTGAGCGCTGCACATCAGATGGAACGCCCAGCAGACACGGCGAGTATCTGCGGATCAAGGCGGGACGGTCCTACAGTAAAATCGTTTCCGACGCGGAACAGAAAAATTTCTGCGTTCTCCGGTATCGGCTCAAAGCATCCTCTGCCTCCGAATATTCCGACTGGATCACGCTGCTGGCGGCCAATGCCACCGACACGGACCAGATCATTGCGGTAGAGACCGGAACCACGCTGCTGATTACCACGTCTTACGATGTGCAGATTGCCGTAGAAGACAGCTTCGGCACCGGCGATTTGACGAAATGGCAGATCGGAACGGACCTGGCACTATTCCATCTGCGGGAGAGCTACGACGGGGCCGGAATTGGCAAATACGGCGAGGTCCCCGGTGCGGTGGACATGGGGTGGAACATCGCCATGAACGGAAACAAGCTGGATGGCCTCCCCGATCCGGAGGGAAACACCGCCGCCGCGAGAAAGCAGGATGTAACGGAGGCGGTCGCGCAGGCCCTCCTGAAAGCACACCCCGTCGGCAGCATCTATATTTCGATGGATAATACGGACCCGGCTGAGCTGTTTGGCGGGTCGTGGGAGCCGCTGAAAGACCGTTTCCTGCTGGCGGCGGGTGATACCTACACCGGCGGAGATACGGGCGGTGAGGCGACGCACACGCTCACGGTGGCAGAAATGCCGAATCACCGGCACCTGACGGCGAAGGGCTCTGTGGCGGATTCTTCCACCTATGAAATGCTCCAGTATCAGACCTATCAGGCGGAAAATTCCATTACGCCGGGGAAATACTGGACGGCTGAAACGCTCCGGGAAGGCGGCAGCCAGGCCCATAACAATATGCCGCCCTATTTGGTGGTTTACGTTTGGAAGAGGACAGCATAAGGAGGCAGACAATGAAAGACGAAGAGAAGAAATTCAATCCCAAAATCAACCTGGTGGAGAACGGAACCAAGGTGCCCACAAAGCAGCAGTTTACCATCGGTTCCGGAGACATGGGCCAAATTTCGCGTGGCCCCGTGGCGGAGAAGCCTGTGCAGCCACCTCAGCCCGCCCAGATCATGAGCAATACCCCTGCCGCCCAGTCGGACAAAACGGCGAGGCAGAAGGCCACGGCGGCCCCTGCGGTGCAGCCTGCGCCGGGCGTCAGTACGCAGTCCTCCGGCGGCTATCAGGAAAGCGATGCGGTCCGGCGGGCACTGGAAATGCTCCAGCAGCAACAGGGATCACAGCCTGGGGCGTACCAGTCCCAATGGCAGCAGCAGCTGACCGACACGCTGAACAAAATTCTGAACCGGGAGAAATTCTCCTACGACATGAATGGCGACGCGCTGTACCAGCAGTACAAGGACCGCTATGTGCAGCAGGGCCAGCAGGCCATGATGGACACCATGGGACAGGCCGCGCTGATGACCGGCGGCTACGGCAATTCCTACGCACAGTCCGTGGGACAGCAGGCGTATCAGGGATACCTGCAGGGCCTGAACGACAGAGTGCCGGAGCTTTACCAGCTGGCGCTGGACAGCTACAACCAGGAGGGCACGGACCTTCGGAACCAGTACGCCATGCTGGCCGACGCGGAGGGCCTGGAATATGACCGGTACCGGGATCAGATGTCCGACTATTACAACGAACTGGACCGGCTGCGGGATCAGTACAATCAGGAGCGGAATTTCGACTATGGCAAGTGGTCGGATCAGCGGAATTACGATTACCAGAGAGAACGCGACGAGCGCAGCGACAGCCAGTGGGACAAGTCGTTCAAGTATCAGCAGGACCGGGACAAGATGTCCGACGAGCAGTGGCAAAAGCAGTTTGACGAAGCCAAGCGCCAGTATGACCAGGAGTGGAACTACAAATACGGCGGCGGCTCCGGCAGCGGTTCCGGTTCCGGCAGCTCCGGCGGTTCTTCTGGCGGCGGGTATTCTTCCGGTGGCCGCGGCTACGACAACGGGGGCTATTCCAGCGACATTGTCCGGGCGGCCCAGCGGTATGTCGGCGCGGATGCGGACGGTATGTGGGGGTCCGGCTCCGCCGCGGCAGCGAAGGCGAAGGGCTACGGCAGCCTGGCGGATGTCATCAAGGCCATGGGCGGCGGCTCCGGTTCCGGCAGCTCAGGCGGAGGAAGCAAGACGAGAAGCTTCTCCGGAAAGACTTACGGCGACGCGTCTCATTACCTCCAGTCTCTCGGCCTCAGTTCCGACGGGCTGATGACTAAAAAGCAGTGGGATTTGATGCATATGTATGCAAAAGACACCGGCGTTGCCAATTCGGAGGTGACGGCGTACAAGACCTACCCCGAATATATTCGGGCATTCGTTCGGTATAAGCAGAGCGGCGGGAAATAAAGGAGGTTCGGCATGAGTTTTGCTGAATGGACCAGACAGCAGCAGAAGAAAAAGAACGAGGAAAAGCAACAGACACGCGGTGGCCGCCAGGTAGACCTGTATGCGGATGACGCACAGACCCAGCAGGGGCGCCGTACCAGCCAACAGACGCGCACAATCTCCGTCAATGCGCCCACCTATTCCAGCCGGAAACCGACGTTTGCAGAGTGGACGGCGCACCAGCAGCCGGATTATGTGACCAACTGGATTCGGGACAGCCAGAACCTGCTGAACGACACCTATCAGTATTCCAAGAGCTGGAGCAACGACAAGACCAAGTACACCAATCTGAAAAGCCGGGCATCCGGGCTGCTGTATTCGGCGGACTGGATCAAGGAAATGACGTCCCAGGACAAGGATTCTTCCGAGTATGTCGGGGACATTATCGACGCGCTGAGCAAGGCCGGGACCGTCCGGGACGATGCCCAGAAATACTATTCCCAGTTCGACACGCAGGACGCCTACCAGATGGTGCAGGACTACTCTACCCCGGAAGGACGGCGGAAGCGGTACCAGAACAACAAGGAAAAGCTGGCTCTGCTGCAGGATGAATTGCAGGAGATTCAGGAAAGCGGCGGTGTGATCGGCGAAGGACGGTATAACCCGGCCAAACCGTGGACTGGCGCGGATACTGCAAGTGATCTGCGGAAAGAAATTGCGGCGATTCAGGCTGAGATCACCAATTACGAGCGGGGCAACACCGGCAAGCTGCAGGGGTTCCACTCCAACGAGCTGCAATCTCTCCAGCAGCAGCTGGCTACACTAAAAGCAGCGTACAATCAGGAGCGACAGTCGCGCGGGGCGAGCAGCAATAACTTTCTCGGTTCTGATTCCAGTCTTCCGGTTTTCCAAGCAGACGCGGCAACGGAGCGGGAATCTGAGCTTGCTGCACAGATTCAAGAACTTGAGAAGAAAATCGCAAATGCGAGCGGCGATTCGTTCTATTATGGCAATAAAGCTGTCGACGATGCCTATTTCCTGACCCAGAATGCTGATTTTGCGGAGAACTCCAAGAATCGCTCTTTCGGCAACGCCACAAAGGCGCAGTTCGACCAGTACTATTACAACGCCTACGGCGGCGAAGCCATCAACCCGAAAACCGGCGAAGTGGTAGCCACCCACCGGGGCCTTGGCTACACGGACCAGAGCTTGGACAGTCTCCAGATCAACGATCCGCTGGGCTTCTGGCTGGATGCCGAAAAGAGCCTGGAAAGCGGCGCGCTGCAGTACAACGCCGGCGGCTCGCAGTACCGGGAATATGATGCTATCCTTGCCCGGGCCGAGGCGAACGACTGGGACCAGCTGACCAATGACGAGGTCAGCGTGTACTACTACCTGATGAACACGCAGGGCAAGAAAGCCGCGTCCGATTTCCTGGACAGCATGTCTATGACGCTCCAGCGGAGGCAGACGGAGCAGGACATCAAGGACGCGACGGCGCTTTACGACGAGGCAAACGTGCTCGGCAAGATCATGCTGAACCTTGCCACGGTGCCCGTAAACGCCATTTCCAACACGGTGGGCTTTGTGGAGGACGCCGGGCGGCTTTTAACCGGGCAGGATTACAATCCCTATTCCAAACTGAAACAGGGGCAGACGTTCACGCAGGCCATCCGTGGAGCCACGGCGCAGGACCTGGATGCCACCGGCTTCAAAATTCCCGTTCTGGACTTCTCCCTCGGCGATATCTACCAGGCCGGTATGTCGGTGCTGGATTCCGCGCTGCTGACCGGCACACTGCGGATCGCGGGCGGCATCGAGGCGGCGGAAAAGGCCATGTATTTCATGGGCATGGGCGCGGCGGAAAGCGAGGCCCGAAAACTGTACGAAGCTGGCGCGTCGGATGACCAGATCGCCATGGGCGCGGCAGCATCCGGCATTGCGGAAGCACTGTTCGAAAAGGCCTCCATCGAGAACCTTGTCTCCATCCGCTCCCCGGAATCCGTCTTTGAAATGGTGAAAAACATCATGGTCCAGGGCGGCGTGGAAGCGTCGGAGGAAGCATTCACCGAAATCGCTAATATCATTACGAATTCGCTGATTATGGATTCGCAGTCCGAATGGGCCCAGTCCGTGATGGAGCACAACGGCGACACCAAGGCGGCCTTCGTTGACAAGGTGCAGCAGGTGGCGCAGGCGGCATTTGGCGGCTTTCTGAGCGGCGCGGCATCCTCTACGCTGCATCAGGGGGCGGCATATGCGGACCGACAGTACCAAAATTATCAGGTCGGCCACGCCATCCAGCAAACGGAAGGCGGCACCGATGCACTGATGCAGCTGGCGCAGGATGTCTCGGAGAGCGCGGACAAGAAAACAGCCAAGAAGATCACCCGGCAGGGGCAGAAGGTGGTGGGCTACCAGAAGGGCACGGGCATTGCCAACGATATCCGCACCGGGCGGCTTTACGATTCCACCATCCGGGCTATCACGCTGAATCAGGCCAACGTAATTCAGAAAGCGCTGATTGAGGCGGAGGTGGACCCGGACTATGCCAAGCAGATCACCGGTGCCATGCGGGCGCAGGCCTACGGTCTGGAGCTGACCAGCGCGCAGGAAAAGGCACTGCAGAAGGCTGGGCAGAATAAAACCGTGCAGGATGTGATTTCACGCGTTACGTCGAACAGCGAAAACGCCTGGACCAGCCGCCAGAACCAGGCCCGGAGCCTTGCGGAGGGCGTCATCATCGGCGACGCCCGGGGCGCTCAGACGGCCCAGCAGCTTTACCGGGAGGCGGAACAGCGCGTTTCCGACACCGGCCACGCCGTGATGAAGGAATCCGGGGACGCGATCGAGGTCAAGGGCGTTTCCAGCATCCAGCGGGGTGAAATGATCCTGAACATCGGCGGCGGGAAAACGGTCAACGCCAATGACATCCAGTACGCCAACGCGGACCAGGCGGTGCTTTACCAGACGGTCGCCAATATGGGCGGCATCGTGGACGCACAGACGGCGCAAAAAATCATTGATAACTTTGACACATCCGGCAATCTCTCCGCGCAGGCATACGCCAGCGGCATGAGGCAGGCGTATATGTACGGTGTTTACGGCTACAGCGCCAGCGATGTCAAAAACGGGGCCATGTCTTCGGAACTTTCCGGAGAACAGCAGGTGCTGGCGTACACGCTGGGTGCTCAGTACGGCACGGTACTGCGGAGCCATCAGCCGGGGCTGGTTATGGACGATTATGTGCAGGAGAATATTGCCCCGGATATGGCCGACAAAATCAACAAGACGGCGCGGCTTCTGGGTGTGCGGGTCCAGTTCGCCGACAGCCAGGCCGTGGGCGGCGGTGACGCCAACGCGCAGCTGCAGGACGGCGTGATCCTGATCGAGAAGGGCAACCCGAACCCGGTAATGGCGATTCTCGGCCATGAATGGACCCACCAGATTCAGGACCTGGCGGCGCGTGAATACGAGACGTTCAAGAAGTCCACTTCTTCGGACCCGGACGTGCAGGCGGAGGCCTCCAGGCTTTTTGACCTGTACAAGCGCAAGGGCCACCCGCTGACGGAAGACGGGGCCATGGACGAGGCCGTGGCGAACTACGCCGGGCGGCTCATCAACGAGACCGATGTGCTGGATAAATTCCTGGCCGAAAACAAGCAGAACAAGACGCTGCTGCAGAAGATGGTGGACGGCATCCGGAAGCTGATCCGGAAGGTCACCGGCGCAGAAAAGCGCCAGCTGCAAACCGTAGAGGGGAAACTGCTGGCGGCGATGAATGCGGCGACGAATGTTCCTGTAATGCCCGGTGTGCGTTCTGGCTTCTACGATACGACACAATATTCCCTGAAAGTGACAGATGAACCGACGCTTTCTTTCCTTAACGGGCAGGACACCATCACGACCTATAAAACAATGCAGGTTATCGATGGGAAACTGTATCCGCCGATGGCTGCGCGTGTTGGCGGTCAATATGAAGATGCAAGCGAACTCGGCATGTGGGAGATGGCGTCGGAGCACCCGGAGCTTGCTACAAAAGACGGAAAATTCAAATTGGATAAGGGCAAGGGGCAGGGAAGCATTCAAGCGGCATACAATCCCTATATGCACTCATCCAATCTGGTCATCAATGACCAGTTCTCCGGGGCATACGCCCGCCCGAATCTTGTTACCGTTGAGTGTGAAGTCCCTGCCAGTGAAGCGACGAGCAATTACCGGGCGGAAAACGCGAAAGATACCACTGGGTGGCACTCGTGGCATACTGGAACGGTGGCCGGTGCCGTCAGAGCGCAAAAAGGAATTGAACGTCAGGTGTTCCTGTCGCGGTGGATCAAACCCGTCCGAATTATCCCGAACTCAGAAGTTGCGCAGATGTACGCGGAACTGCTTTCCGGCACGGATATTGCAGTACCGGATAATGTCGTTCCCCCTGCACTTTTGGACGAACTGCGACTTGCGGGTGTGCCTATTTCGGAGAGCGGGCGCGTCAAAAATGATAGTGCTGCACGGTTTTCGTTAAAAGCCTATGATGGCGTAGACTTGGCTGAAAACAGCCGCGTGTATGATTACGATTTTCTTGTATCGCTTCCGGACATGGAGGTCGTGGAGCTTCCGGAGCTTTCTGATCTTCGGAACGCAGATAACCGTATCGACACTGGAAAAGTTCTTTCCGCTGGCATGAAAAACGCCCGCGCCGTGGGTACGGAGCGGGACGGAAAAACATATGTTACAAACCGGTACACCGGACATGAGCTGAGAATTGATAACTCTACAATTCGCCACGGATTGAATGGTAGCGCCAACCGGCTATTTACAAATGCCAGGATCAGCGCAGTGATCGGCGACATCGTAGGAAACGCTGTCCCCATCAATGCCTTGAACAATAAAGCATCGGGTGTATCCGGTACTTATGCGATGGCCGCATATGCAACCGATTCTTCTAGCCATGGATTTGTTGCCATCGTAACAGTGGAGCAGCGTACTGGAAATGTGGCCGGTGTCAGTGCCTACGATGTAGTACACGCGGTCAGCGGCAGGCAAAAAAGAGGCAGCCAGGCGGACACGAAGTCCCAGGGAGTTTACCCTATCAAGGCTGCCAGTGTCAGTATATCAGATGTGTTGAGCGTTGTCAATAGCACACATCAAAGCATTTTGTCAAACGACGTTTTGTCGCACCTGGGTGAGATGCGAAATCCGGCCGGGGAATACTCAAATAAAGTAAAATTTTCCCTGAAAGAGAGCGTCGAGGAAACCAAGGACATGATCGCCGTGCATAACGTAGATGCGGAAAAACTGCAAAGGGCACTTGACCTCGGCGGGCTACCGATGCCGTCCATCGCTATTGTTCGTGACAGCATGGGGTGGGAAGAATACGGCCCCATTTCTTTTGTGTTCGCCAAGGATTCCATCGACCCGCGCCGATCGCGTGCAAATAAAATTTATGGATACGATGCCTGGACACCTGTCGCACCACAAATTGATTATGTTGCTAATAGTGACGCGGAAAATCGTATTTTTGACCTTTATACTCGGATGAAAAACGAAAAAGGTCATGATTTTGCACAGCCGTTGTATTCTGTCGCTAATATGCTTGAGCATGAATTGAACGAAGTCGGGCCGGAAAAAGTCGTGTCAAGAATGCGAGACGACCCGCGCGTAATGAACATTTACCTTGAAGACACTGGCCGTGGCGCGGTTGAAACAGTGATGCGGGAAAATGTTCAGCGCATGGACGAAACACAGCAGGAAATGTCTGCTTTCCTGATCCGATCTCTCGGTGCTGACGTCATACAAGATTTCCGCCCCAAAGGAGATGAAACCGCCATTGAAGCGAAACGGCGCTGGTTTGCGGATCATGGCGATGCACTGAATTCCGCACTACGAGAATACTATGAGAGTTTCGGTGTCCCAAAGGATGACGCTGCCAAAGTAGTAAACGCAGAAACTACACTGGCCAAAAAAGGATACTTGTTGACCGCACGGAAATATTTAAGCGGAAATTTGGATACGGTAACAAAAACAGCTGACATAAACGCAACGAACGATGCCATTCGTGAAAAGGTGGATCAGGCGGAGTATAACCATTGGCTTGATGCCCTGTTTAAGGATGCAGTAAAAACCAAAGGTATCTACAATGGCAAGGATCTCTTTACGGAGCAAGGAAACAGGCGAAGTTTTTCTGCAACTCACTATGAGTACACGCTTGAAAACATCGTAAAGGCGATGAAACAAGGCGATCAAAAAGGCGTTGGAACATTTTCGGAGGGACAGGCCATATGGGGTGTTTCGTCTAAGGATTACAATTCCATTGGTGACGTGAAGGCAGATGCCGGGCGGCTACAGCAGTTACCAGACGAGGAATATAAGGCAATCCGCCAAGGATACACCGAACGGCTGGCTGATATCGCCAACGAAATCAAAGACCCTAATATTGAAAATGGATTCGTCGCCAGCGAAAACGCGGCCGCCGCAATTGTGGAGACACTACGGACAAAGCACACTGTTGCCTCCATAGATAAAGAACTGCGGACTTACCAGACGCTCCGTGTTAAATCCGATACGGCATCTAAGGCACTGCAGCTATATGATGACATTGCCAATATGCCAACGACTTTTTTTGAAGCGAAACCTCAACGGGCCGTTGGGTTTGACGAGGTGCTGGCGGCCATCGTGCCGAGCAACACTAGCCAGGTCATTCTGGACGAGCTGCGCCAGAGAGGCGTCAACACAATCTCCTATGAAGCCGGGAACAGCGAGGACCGGCTTGCCAAGTTGAACAGCGTAGAAAATGCCAAGTTTTCTATCAAGGGTTCTGAACGGCAGGCAGACCTTGTGCAGCTCCAGAATGAGAACGACCTCCTGCGCCAGCAGGTGGAGTACTGGAAGGGCCAGACGAAACGGACGGAATCGGTAACCACCGATAAAAAGTCCGTCCTGAAATCCGCCAGGAGCCTGGTGAAGGGCTACAGCAGTACCGCCGACGTGACGGAAATCGCTGAGCAGCTGCAAAGCCTGTATGATTTCATCGCCAACAACGGTGACGCGAACAACGAGCTGACCTATGAGGACGTGCGCGGCCGGGCGGAATCGATTGCAGAGGACATTGTGCAGAACGCCGTTCTGGCGGATGATGATCTCCGCGCTCAGTATGCGGACCTCCGGGCCTATGTGCGCGGTACGACGCTGCGGGTCACGGACGCCATCAAGGACAGCATCCCGGATTTCAACGACTGGCGAAAGGCCAATTTCGGCTCCCTGCGGATCGCCAACGGCAATAGTACCAACATTGACCAGGTCTATCAGGAGCTGAGCTACCAGTGGCCGGAATTCTTCAACGAGGAGCAGACCGGCAATCCGGCGGACCAGTTACAGCAGATCGCAGATGTCATGCAAACGATTTCGCAGGTAACAGAACGGAATCCATTTGCATACGACATGGAAGCGGCTGTGTCCGGCGTGGCGAACGAGATTCTGGAGAATTTCTTTGACCTGCCACAGACCAAGGCCACCTTTGCCGACAAGCAAGCGTTCAAGCTGCAGGAAGTCAAGTCCGCCGGGAAGCAGCGGCTCCAAGCCCAGCAGGCAGCATCCAAGGTCAAAATGCAGCAGCTGCGGAATGAGAACCGGCAGCGGGTGCAGGATGCCATCACGGCAGAACGGATGAACGCCGGGAAGCAGATTGCCCAGCTGAAAAACAAGTATGCTGCCAAAACGCAGGCCCAGAAGGAAAGCCGCAATGCCAAGGAGCTGCGGGCCAAGATCACGCGGCACACGGCCCAGCTTTCCAAGAAACTGCTTTCCCCCACCGACAATGCTCACATTCCCGAGCAGCTGCGCGGCCCGGTGGCCACCATGCTGGAGGCCATCAACCAGGATACGGGCTATTCCTGGGGCGAGGGCGGAAAACTGATCCGGTCCGAGGAAGGCAACCCCACCAAACGGACACAGGCGTTCCAGGAGCTGGCGAACCAGTACGCACAGATCATGAAGGATCAAAATTCGTTTGACGGCGTTCTGGACCCGGACATTGACGAAAAGCTGCTTGACGTGGTCAATCTGAAAGACCTGCGGCTGAACGAAATGAGCACGGCACAGCTCCGGACGGTCTGGGAGGCTGTCCGTGCCGTTGAGATGAGCATCCAGACGGCGGGAAAAGTCCTGACCGAGGGCAAATATCAGTCCACGCAGGAGTGGGCCAACGCCTTCCAGCAGGATGCGAACGTCCGAAAGACCAAGGGCCACATCACGCCGAACCATTTCGCGCTTGACCTGGAAACGCCGTATACCTTCTTCTCCCATTTCGGAGATGCTGGTATGCGGGTGTACCGGATGCTTCGGGACGCACAGGATCATCAGCAGCGGATGGTTGACCAGGTGTCGGAAGAAGTCCAGAAGATCGTCGATCCGAAAACCGTCAAGAAGCTGGAAACCACGCGGCACACCTTCAAAACGGCACGCGGCGACACGCTGACGCTGACCACGGCCCAGGTGATGGACCTGTACAACCTGATGAAGCGGAAGCAGGCTCAGAAGCACCTGGAGCAGGGTGGCGTGATGCAGCCGGAAGTCAAGTGGCGCGTCGGCAGCAAGGGCCCCACGATTGAAAGAGGGACGGACGCAACACTGCTGTCCGAAACCGACCTGGCCAATATTGTCGGGGTGCTGACGAAAGAGGAAACCAAAATCGCCGATGATCTCCAGCGGCTGACCGTGACCACGCTGGCGGCGTTCGGCAACGAGGCCAGCATGACGGCCTACGGATACAAGAAATTCACCGGATCTGATTACTGGCCGATCCGTGCGGCGACGGAGCAGACCAAGACCGACACCGAGAACAACAGCAGCGACAAACAGCGGTCCATCAAGAATATCGGCATGGCGAAATCCACTACGCCGGGTGCCAGCAACGCGGTGGAACTGCGGGGCGTTTTTGACACCTTCGCGCGGCACGCGTCGGATATGATCGACTATTCGGCCTGGCTTGTCCCGATGGAGGACGCCAACCACCTGTTTAATTACCGCTTCCGGGAGGCTGAGACCGGGAAGACGCTCAAGACCATCAAGGGCATCATTGAGCGCACGGCGGGCAAGGGCGGCCAGCGGTACTGGCAGAACCTAATGGATGATATCCAGAACGGCATGAGCAGCACCGGAGACAGCAACCTCTGGGCCACCTTCGGGAAAACCGTGGGGGCCTTCAAGGGTGCTGCCGTAGGCGGCAATATCCGAGTGGTCATCCAGCAGCCGACGGCGTGGGTCCGAGCGTCCTATGTGCTGAATCCTGTCAACATGGCAAAGGGCCTGATCAAGGGCGTGACCGACGGCAACGGCTGGGCGAAAGCGAAAAAATACGCCGAGATCGCCGCCCGGAAGGACAACGGCAGCTTTGATATCAGCAGCCCATATTCACTCGACGAAACGCTGTTTGATAAAAAGAGTACCCTGCGGAAAACTAGTGACGCGCTGTCCTGGGCCGCCGGTCAGGCGGACGCCATCACCTGGGGCCGCCTGTGGAATGCCTGCGAATGGCAAGTGCATCAGCAGAATGCGGCTCTGCGGCCCGGCAGTACGGAGTTCTATTCGGAGGTCGCCAAGACCTTCACGGACATGATCGACCAGACGCAGGTCGTGGACGGCGTCCTCCAACGGTCGCAGGCCATGCGGTCCAGCAACGAGGTGATGAAGCAGGCCACCTCCTTTATGGGCGAACCGTTGATGTCGCTGAACCTGATGATGCGCAGCTATGATGCGTTCCGCTATACGCAGGACAAAGGGAAGCGCAAAACGGCTTTGCGGAAGATGGGGCGGGCGGCTTCCGCCTTGGTGATGACGGCAGCTGTAAACGCGCTGGCGCAGAGCCTGGTTGACGCCTTCCGGGACGATGATGATGACAAAACCTATGCACAGCGGTATTTGGCCGCCTTTACCGGCATTACCGGAGAAGAAACGGGCGTGCTGGACTGGGTGAATAGTCTGACGCTGGAAGGCAACTTCGGCGGAAACCTGAATCCGCTGACCCAAATCCCGTTTGTCAAGGACTATATCAGTCTTGCCCAGGGGTACGACGTATCCCGGACTGAAATGGAAGTCGTTTCCGACCTGATCCGCGCCGGGCAGACCTTTGTGCAGAACATCGGAGGCAACGGCCCCAAGACGCAGGCCTACGCGCTCAAGGAGGTGTTCGCCGCCGGGGCCAAGTTGTTCGGCCTGCCTGTCAGCAATCTGACCCGTGATATCTGGGCGCTGGCCCGGACCATCGTCAACGACAGCGGAAACCTCCCCGTTCAGTACCAGATGGAAAAGGCCATTTACAACCTGTCCAACAGTAAGAACAAAAGCCGGTTCCTTGACCTGCTGTACAAAGCATTGGCACGCGGCGATATGGGCACCTACCAGCACATCCGCAGTGAGCTTTCTGCCAAGATGGGTCTGGACGGTGCGACCATCGACAGTGCGCTCAAAGCCCGGTACAACGACCAGAGGAAGAAGGACCCCAGCTATTCCCTGCCGGACACGACGCTGGCCATGATCGGCATCCGGAAGTCTGTTACGCTGCCGGCGGAAGAGCCGTCGTTCAGTGCCAAGGACCTGACGGATGCACAGTATCAGGTCTACGCGCAGCAGAAGGCCGAGGACTACGAGACGCTGATCTCCCACATCGAGAAAAACAAGACGTTCCAGGCGATGAGCGACAGCGCCAAGGATAAGGTTTACCGGATGGCGTACAACTACACGGACCAGTATGCCCTGGCCGACAACTCCGACGGGGCCTATGAGGTCTCCACAGATTGGATGGTGAAGGCCAAAGCGGCATCCAAGAAGGGCACGAAGGTCTGGGACTATCTGGTGGACTACGTCCAGAACAGCGAGGACAATACGGCGAAAAATGAAGCCTACACCAATATGTACACCGCGCTGGAAAATGGCGACATCAAGGAATATCAGCGCATCCGGAACCAGGTTATGCGTGAGCTGGAGTTAAACGGGACCGACATCAACAGCGCTATGAAGTCCAAATACAACGCGGCGAAAAAGGCGAATCCGTCCTATAAATTGGACCAAAAAGTGCTTGACCTGCTTGGAATCGTCGAAAAGCGCGGAACGTCCAAGAGCGAAGAAGAAACGTTTTCCGCCGGGAACCTGAGCAGCAGTGCCTACACGTCCTACGAGACGCAGCGCAGCACAGAGTATCGGCAGACCGTCACCGGCGTTTCCGGCAGCAGCTGGTTCCGAGGACTGGATGCCGACGATCAGGACAAGGTGTATGCGTTTGCCTATCAGCTGGCGGAGGAGGAAGCGCTGAAGGGCAATTCCGGCGGCGAGTACGAGATTTCCACCAAGTGGATCAAAGAGGCGGCGAACGCGCAGTATTACGGACTGGAGGACTGGCAGTACACTCTGTTCCACTCCGCGTATGCGCTGGCCACGACGGACCGTGACGCCAGCGGGAAAGCCATCAAGGGCCAGGGTAAGGCTGACAAGGTCCGCCGGTGGCTGAACGAGCAGAACCTCACGGAAGAACAGAGGGCATGGCTTTGGAGTACGGTGTATAGCTCCGAATGGTAATCGTGCGGCATGGGGTGGTTTTCCGCCCCATGCCCTGATATGATAACAAAAAACGGAAGTGACACGCATGGATATCATCGAAATTATCATCAAAGCGGCGGAGGTGGTCGGGTCTCTTGGCTGCCTGGCGGGGCTGGTCGCTGCCTTTATCAAATTTGTCCAGCATGACAAGGAGCAGTCCAAGATCATCCGCAAAATCCAGAAGGAGCAGACCTTGATCTGCTACGGGCTGAAAGGTGCCTTGCAGGGGCTGATCGAAAACGGCTGCAACGGTCCGTGTAAGGACGCGCTGAACCGGCTGGAGAAGCACCTGAACGAAGCGGCCCACGAGGAAGGAGCGAACGATGGCTGATACTTACAAGATCAAAAACATCACCGTCAGGCAGAAAATCGCCACAGGGGACGATACTTACATCGTCTGCGGCAACAGCGATTATACCGTCCACTGGGACCTGGATGACGAGTGGGCGGAGTACAACGAAAAAACCATGCTGGTCCGGGTGGACAATTCTCCGAACCCGTACACCGTCCAGTTTACCGGCACGGACGCAGAGCTTCCGGCCCTCTACAATACCCGGCGGTGCGTCATCGGTCTGATGGCCGGGGACGTCCGCACCACCACCGGCGCGATGTTTGTATGCCTTCCCAGCGCCCGGGACGCCTCCGGTGTGCC
>ERZ1034998.191-NODE-191-length-42064-cov-13.247899_pt1 | contig 42064 bp, 57 predicted proteins | sample MGYA00520621_ERZ1034998 | MGnify/ENA primary metagenome ERZ1034998 (study PRJEB33766, sample SAMN09781748) | gut metagenome | biome: gut microbiome | host: Homo sapiens | place: Madagascar | study: EMG produced TPA metagenomics assembly of the PRJNA485056 data... | reverse complement strand
ATCATGGATTAGATGCTATTCGTTATGTTGTACTCGACAAAGTACTCGGTGCTTACGGCAGCGGCATGAGCGCAAGTGAGATATTGGGAATTATCTAACAAAAAACTAAATAAATTATTAGTTTTAGTTGCATAACTAAGAATTATTTATTAACTTTGTGGTCGTAAAATTAATAACAAACTAAATTATAAAAAATACCCCAAGAAACATTTGGCACGTAATGGAAGTTTTTATAACTTTGCGATGTCAACAGATGATAGTAGCCTATCCCGTAACGAGCAGCGGTTAATTGCTCATTCGTCCGAATGGGCATATTTTATGCCCATCAAGACCGTATTATACACGGTCGCCTATACGTAAGATAAAACGAAGCTCCTATGGGGTGGACTACCATCTGTTGACAGCGTATATGGCGGCCGCTTTTTGTTTGCCTACAATTCTTCTAAATAGTCAACAGATGGAAGGAATTAAAATTTTCAACTCTCCAATGTTTGGAGAACTTCGTGTTACACGGAATGAGAAAGGCGAATTGCTTTTCTGCCTTAAAGATGTGTGCGACTCGCTTGAACTTGTTGTTAATAATGTGGTTAAGCGCATTAGTCGAGACCCATATAATATAGGGGTCTCAAAAGAGGTTGTAAGTCATGGTGTGCCAACAGGTAAGTTTAAAGTAGAAAATATGTACTTCGTCACCGAACCCGACCTCTACCGTTGCATATTTCAGTCTCGCAAGCCCACAGCTCGCAAGTTCCAAGATTGGGTGTTTAACGAAGTTTTGCCCTCACTCCGCAAGACAGGCGGCTACATTGTCACAACCGCCACTGACACTCCCGAAATGATTATGGCACGCGCCTTGAAGGTAGCAGACGAAACAATCAAGCGCAACGAGCAGCGTATGCGTGAGCTGGAAGCACAGAGCGAGCAGCAAGCAGCCACAATCGACTTGCAAAAGAAGGAGTTGACTGTTGCCGCTCCAAAGGTGGACTACTACGACAACACCCTTGCATCCGTAAACTATATCACAGCCACACAGGTAGCCGACGACCTTGGTGTTTCTGCACGTGCCTTAAACAAGAAGCTCTCCGAGATAGGTCTTATATACTTCCAATCAGGACAGTGGCATGTAAAGGGCATTTATAAAGGGTGGAATCTTGCAAGCACAAGAACGCACACATACCAAAGCAGCAACGGCGAGAACATATCAAAGCCGACGCTTGTATGGAATCAGCGAGGCAAGCGTTTTATACTTGCCTTATACAACAACGGCTTCAATGTAAAGTCTGCGATAGCCGAGATTAAAGGAGCACAGACTCCTACCCTTTCAAACAACAACAAGTAACCTTTAAACGACAGAACACAATGGAGACAACAAAGAATACAGCCAACAACAAGATAGCTTACATAGTAAGCGACACAACATCGGACATGCTCAACACCCTCAACGACTTCATGGCATTGCAATGCCGGATTATCGCCCTGTTTGAGGACAAAGACGAGGGCGAGAACGTTATTGACGCAACGGTTGCCACCTATCATGCAATAAGCGACGCAATAGCAGCGAACATCAAGGACAACATGGCAGACATAGCCAAAGGTGAGCTATAAGCAGCCTCTTTGCGACCTGTAAACGGCACATTTACGAGGCCTAAACGACAATTTTACAAAGGACATGGCGCACATTATTCCGCGCCGTGTCCTTTTTGTTTACACGTACATTTGCAAACTTCCTGTAAAATCAACATCGTTGGCTAACTTTGTGGTCAAAGACCACAAAATATGAGAAAGATTACAGAAATACTCGCAAACGATGCCAATACAGTACATATGTTACTAACGGCAAGAAAACTACCACAGCATGAGAGTTTTGAAACACTTATGAAACAGTGGGATCCTTACAAACATGACGTCTTCGACAAAAACAAACGCAAGAATAAGAAGATAAAAGTACCAACCGACCAAAAAGACCCGATTACAGGACAGGTTATATACAAAACCGAACTTGTTGACCGAGTACGCATTGCTCTGCCTACGCAAAATATTATTGTGGAGCGACTTGTCGGATTCTTGCTGACAAACGCCGTAACGTACAAAGCAAACTCACACGGGGTGTTGTTAAAGTCACTTGACAACAAGCAGCAGCAGCTTTTTGATGCATTGTTGCACTGCTACCATGACAACAAAATGAAGTACTTTGACAAACGACTTGTCCGTACAGTATCATCACAATGTGAAGCGGCAGAGTTGTGGTATATGACAACCGATGAAAACGGACGACTCGGTGGTGAGATACGTGTACAGCTGTTATCTCCTGCCAATGGGGATAAGCTCTATCCTCATTTCAATGACTGGCATCGCATGGACGGCTTTGGACGTGAATACTACACATTTGACGAGCTTGGAACGTCTGAACTGCATTTTGATGTATACACTGACAGTCATGTGTACAAGTACATCAATAATGGCTCAGGTTGGACGCTCACGGGAGAAGCAAAACCACATGGCTTTACCAAAATACCAGTCGTATACTATCGTCAATACAAATCCGAATGGGCGGACGTTCAATGGGCAGCAGACCGCGTGGAGGAATGTATATCAAACTGGGGTGACACAAATGACTATTTTGGCACGCCGAAGTATTTTATACAGGGACGCTTGGAGGGATTTGCCGAGAAAGGCGAACAGGGTGCAGTATTCCAAGGAGGAAAAGACACAAAAATGAACGTCTTATCTTGGGACCATTCGCCCGAATCGGTTAAGGGAGAGATTGCTTACCTATTCAGTATTATTTTCGCTTTTACGCAGACTCCAGACATATCGTTCGAGAACATGAAAACTCTCGGCAACAATACAAGCGGCGCAGCTATACGTTTGATGTTTACAGATCCATTTATCAAGGTTGGCAACAAAACGGAAATGTATGGAGAAATGTTCACACGCAGAAGTAACATCGTCGCCAATGGTATTTGCAACGCCGGCATTTACGTTAAAGGCATAGATATGAGTGTGGCTGAGAATATTGACTTTGAACCAGTGTTTGAGCCGTACATACCAAAGAATAATGTTGAGCTAATGCAACTTATCACTCAGAGCAACGGAGGCAAACCATCGACCTCGCAGCGTCGCTCCATTGAGCTTAATCCGCTCAACGATGATGCCGACAGCGTGGAGAAAGAAATGAAAGAAGAACAGGAAAGTGAAATGATGCAACAGGCGGCGTTTATGGGTGTTGGTGAGTCGGCGAACGCATCGCAGTCTGTGACGAATGAAGAATAAGTATGGCAGAAAAACTTACAGCTAAAAAGCGAAAGGAAGATTTAAACAGGCTATTCGCCGAATACAACCGCCGACTTGGCATGTTGTACGGAAGTTATGTCAGGAAGCTGCTCGCTCTTGGCTATAGCGAAGACGTGCTCGAAAATGACGCTCTTTTCAATTTTGACAATTTTCCTTTGCTTAAAGCTCGACTTGAAGACATATTTAACGACTATTTCCAAAACAGTATATTATGCTACAAAAGCGGCATAACAGACGGCGTTTCTTTGGCGTACACGCATGATGGCGACGCTTTGGGGCAATTCTCCGTACTATCAGACAAAGCCTTGCAAAACGCAAGAAAAACGGCAGCAGCGACGTTTATAGCCAATAGGTTCAACGCTAAGAATGGCTTAAACCTCGCACAGTCCGTTTGGAACTACTGCCAGCAGACGAAATCTGAGTTTGAAATGGCGATGTCAAATGTAATAGCCGACGGATTGGAGAAGGGCACGTCGGCAGAAGAAGTAGGAAGAAGATTACGGCAGTATCTGAATAATCCTGACATGATGTACCGCCGTTATCACACCGTAAAAGTGCTGAAAAACGGACAGAAGAAGGATGTTGTCACTTGGCGCAGGAAGCGTATTATCGATGGACGTGTACGTTTTGTAGAAGAGCCGCTCGAACGTGTAGGGCAAGGCGTATATCGCTCCGCAAGAAAGAATGCTTTACGTGTGGCTCGTACCGAAATCAATGCAGCATACCACACAGCAAGGAACGAACGTTGGGCAAACGAGCCTTCTGTCATAGGGCAGCATATACACGTATCTCCACAGCACGACCCAGACGAAGATGCTGACATTTGCGATGAGCTTGAAGGATATTACCCTAAAGATTTTGTTTGGAACAGTTGGCATCCTCAATGTTATGCCGAAGGTACTCAGGTTCTGACTACAAAAGGATGGAAAGAATTTAAAGATGTTACAACTCAGGATATTGTATATTCTTTAAATCCACAGACACGTGAAATAGAAGAAACAAATATTGTAGGAGTACAAAAATACCCTTACAATGGAGAACTTATACACTTTTTTAACCGTTCATTGGAATGTCTTGTTACTCCAGAACATCAAATGGTGTATATCAGCAAAAGCGGTGCTCACGAAATAAAAAAATGCGACGCTACGGAATACAAGCCAAGTATGGGGGCTTTCTATCGTTCCGCTGTCAATACCGCCAAAGACCGCACGAACATTATGTTTGGCGACAAAAATATACCTTTTGATGTGTATTGTGAATTTATGGGGTATTACCTTGCAGACGGTAGTATGCAACATGACTACGGTATTGTTTTGTCGCAAGAAAAAGGACAGCCTGCTTGGAAACGTATGCAAACTTGTATCAAGAAGATGGGGTTTACGCCACACGTTTATAAAAGCACCATTGTTTTATACCACTGTGCTTTTGGTCAAGAGCTTTTAAAATACGGAACTGCACATTATAAATATATACCACAAGAAATTTTAAATGCATCAAAGAGACAAATCCAAATATTTCTTGATGCTTTTATTGTGTGCGACGGACATATCAAGAAGCCACGTCCTTTTATGGGCAACAGAGGTCATGTATGTACTCCAAATCATGGAGAAAGAATGTATTTTACATCTTCTCCTCAAATGGCAGCTGAAATAGGTTTGCTATTGTTAAAAGTAGGACATCGACCGTCATATAGAATAATGTCACCTAAAAATACTGTCAAAAAAGATGGTACAGTTATAAAGCAGCGATATGACTGTTACAGAATAAGTGAATGCGATTCAGCAACCGCCACTGTATTTAACAAGGAGAAAGTTGAATACATCGGCTTTGTGTACGACGTTACACTTGAGAACAATCACATCATGTATATACAGAAAGACGGCAAATGCTTTTGGGGCTCAAACTGCATGTGTACCAGTGACCCTGTTTTGATTAGTGGCGAGGAACGCAAGCAATTCTACAAACGGCTGTTCAATGGTGAAGATATGTCTAATTACGTATCTCCTAACCGTATTAAAGATATGCCCGACCAATATAAACGGTACATTGAGGATAATGCTGACAAAATCATGGACGCTTATAAACGGGACAAGTTGGCGTGGCATTTGGCAAACAATAAAAGTTATTGGATAAAGTATTTGAATGCAACACAGCGCAAGCAAATAGGCGCAGATGCAATGTCTCGTCGTGAAACTATACAAGAGGTTGCAAAGGTACGGCACGCAAAGCGTGATGCTGTTAAAATACAGAAAAATTGGACGCTTAGGAGGTCTTATTTGTACCAGGAACGAATGAACAATGCGCTCGATGGGACACAACTTAAAGGCGCACTTCAAGAAAGATACAATGCTGTCTTATCGGCTTTAAAAAGCCCTAAAACGTGGGACATTGCACATGTAGAACGTTTATACAAAAGATTTGTGCAAGGTGCAAATCTTAATAACGCCTACATTGTTAGAACAACGAAAGATGCTTTTAGCGCATATTACAAAGAACACAAGAATGGTATCAAGCAAAGCGTGGTATTAACTAATTTATGCAAACGTCTTAAAAAGGCAACAGATGCGAAGGAAGTCGCTGAGTTGTATGCAAAGCTTCGCCACAAATCGCTTGTATATACCCGTTATCAATTACGACAAAATGGACTTGTAAGAGGACTTACTTTTGATAGTGATATAAACGCCTATGAAGTAGCTAAGGCTTACACCAGTACAACCCCCAAAGGCAAACCTGTCGATATTCGTGGCTATGTGTCGGACTTTGTGAGATATACAGACAAAAATGGTATAAGTTACTATTATGAAGTTTTTACTGATGCTTTAGAGGCAAACTTGGATGCTGGAAGGGCATCAAAATTCCTTGATACATGTCCTTCTTTTATAAAAGAAAACCTCAAAGGAATTATGAGTTGTAACAAACCACACCCTCTTGACGATTATTTTAAAAAAGTCTACAAAGGCTTTAAGGGAGGATATATGTATAGTTCCGACCCAGTGACAATACACGGCCGTTCTACATGGGAATATTTTAAAGAAAGTATTTGTCATGAGACAGGGCATCATATAGATAAAAAACTGCATTATGTTTCGTCTATGACAAAGTGGACACAAGCGCAGAAAGCTGATGGAAATTTTTATCGTGAATATAGCAAACAAGCACCTGTTGAAGATTTTGCTGACACCGTTGCACAATACGTTAAGGATAAAGAAAAATGTCGCACGCAATTTCCACACAGAACTGCTCTGCTTGAAAAATTACTTGCGACTATACACGATTAGGAATATACTTCAAAAATGCGATTACCATCTTTGTCGTATTCAATAATTCTTGTATGTTTGGCTTCTTTTTCAATACATGGTTTCATGTCATCGTCAAAGAAGTAAGCTGTCATCTTCACGCCCCCATGTGGTGTTTCACCATAAACTGTAGAGAATGTTGCTTCCATAATGTTGCGTATTTTAGTTAATAATTTGCAAATATACATCAATTATTTTGTCTGTCAAAACAAAAATGCTACCTTTGCGCTACATTGTTGTATCTCTAACGAGATATTACGTTAAACTCCAAATTGACCGCTGCCATCCGTATCTCCACAGGCAGCGGTTTTTCTGTTCATATACCCAACGCATCTTGTATGTTTTTCTTCTCTTCGTCTGAGAGTACTCTCCATTGTATTTTACGATAGTGTTCGTCCACGAGAAGCATAATCGACACAGCATACCCAAACGCTTTATTTTCTGAAACGCGTATTGATACTGCTACCGCGTTGCAGTACGATTTTCTGCCTTTTACTGGCACAGGAATCTCGAAATCACATTCATAAGGCGAAGTTGTTGTAACATTAAACAAACTTGCCAACATCGCTTCTGTGTATACGCTCATGTCTTATCCAAAAAATTCATCGTAGTAATCATTATCAAAAGAAATTCTTTCCTTGTCAAAGCTGGTTGTTATTTCTGTTGCATAACAACTGACTTTCATTTTACATATTCTGTTTTCTAACTTCTCACCACTCATAGATACAGAACCAGGAATGTTTTCACTTCTTGTATCTACTTTAATTGAAAAACCGCCGTTGCCGCTCTCAAAGGTTTCGATACTCTTACTTGTCAACTCACATTTATCATAGTATTCTCGCATGTAAGCTGACGCATCCTCTTTATTAGCAAAGACACGGAGAACACCTGAATGGATGTCACAAACATCATTACTATTGTCTTTGTCTTGCTCTTTCGATTCAACCTCTACAATATAGACGTGAGTCAATATTTTATCTTGTTCCATATTATTTATTTTTTGTTTGTTTTTTAGGTAAGCTCCAGCCTCGTTCTTTGGCGACTTCTTGATTGAACATCATCCATACTTTTTCGTCTTTAAACTCAAAGTGCATAGTTCCCTTCTTGAACGCTCTACAACGGAAAAATCCCCAATCAAACCAACCTCCCCATGCTAATTGATTTTCTCCCACAAAGGAGCTTAGGCTTTCCATGTTGTTGTAATCTGTACCAGTTAGAAAACATAATGCTTTGCACACATCTTCAATTCTGTCTTTATTACCTCCTATTTTTAGTCTAACAAAAGGATTCGGCCAGCGTGTGTCGTATTCAGTAATCCAAGACACGATGAATTTTCTGTTAACCATGTAGTTCGCATTTGTCTTCCATGTCTCACCAGCTGTGCTGTTTTCTGCCGACAAGGAACATATAAGGTCGAATGCTTCAGATAAAGCTGTTCTCATACGCTGCCCAGTAGTCTGTATGACCATATTAAGCACGCTATACACGTTCTTCATAGTGAACGGGACATTACTTTGTTTCTCAACAAAACGGTTAATCTGTTGATGCAATTTAGAAGTTGCAAACTTCTCCATGTTTAACTTTCTGAAAATAACCCTCCAGTAGTATTTTTGCAACTCTTTTTTGTACTGCGCTCTTGTGATTGTTGTAGAACGGTCTTCTGCGTTGACGGCAGTGAAATATATAGGCAAGCTGAATTTTTCTACCTTTGCTATTTCATTAATCTGATTTGACGCTTCCATTACGCTATCAAAAAGTTTAACAGCAGAAATATAGCGATTAACCAAGTCACGCACAACATTATATGGCATCAAGCCTTCTTTGGTGTTCTGGTTGGCGGCATCTTCATCCTCTTGCGAGAAAAAGTAGCCTGAAAATTCATCTTCACCATCTGCTTGTTTATAGAGCTTCACAAGCGACACATTTACATTTGTTTTACGCTCAGACGTGCTGAATACGTCTCCTAAAAATTCGGAACTGCCATACAGCTCGACTACCTCTTGCAATTTACGGTACTCTCTATAACAAGTAGCATTGACATTTGTGCTGTTACACAAGGCAATTATTGTGCATCCGGACGGAGCTATCTCCCAAGCGTGCATAATATGCTCCGCCCCATGGCTGAATGGCGGATTCATTACTATAAGGTCAACATAGCTAACTTGTTCAGCTGTTAGCTTGAGAAAATCATCGCCAATAAGAGGGCAAACGTTGCCGAGCAAATTTCGTAGAGTGAGGTCATTCTCACAAGCAACGACATTGCAACTGCCGTTTAGTTTTAGCCATTTGACAATATTGCCGCTACCAGCAGAAGGCTCTAATACGGTCTTGCCTACATAATCTTCCCCTAACATCATTTGTTCTATAACCTCATTTGGTGTAGGGTAAAAATCGGGATTGTTTGAAAATAAGTTCATAATACACAGTTTTTACTTTCTAAAGTTTATATACGCAGTTGGGTAACGAGCCGAGCAATGCTCTGTGACGGCATATCCTTGTCGGCGAAACGCTCGTACAACGTTATTTACCGCTTCAAAAGATGATACGTGCCATTTTTCATTCGGCAGGCTCCCGACCCAGTTGCCAGCACAACAGCCTTCGGTTCGCTGAAGTATCTGTACTTCCTTTCTGTCTTTAAGATTGTCAAGAACCCACTGTGCAAGTTCATTCTCTTGTTCTTCTATTGCGTTTGATTTTGGAATTTCTATCATATTATTCTTTGTTTTTTATTAATAAAAGTTGCGCTTTACGTTTCACCCAACGTATTATCGCCTTATGGCTGCTGCCCTGCCGTGCGTCTGCCTTAACATTGCAAGAACCTCACGCTTGATAAGCCTGTTCGGCAGGGTGCGGAGGTATTCCTCAAAAGCCTGCTTTGTCCAAAAGTAGCGTGTGGTCTCACGCCATTCTACGGTCTTACGAAAGAACCACATCGTTCCTGCTACTTCCATTGACAAGCCTACTTCGTATGTGATACCGTTAATTTTTATCATTTGTCCCAACTTTCTACCAAATACTTAATCTCGCTGTCCGATAATTCAATATTCTGAGAATGCTTGAATTTGATTATCTCTTTTATTCCGATTACTTCTTCCACAGCCTGATAAGCCATAACGTCCGTGTCATTGCCTTTGTCGAGAGCGACGATTATGTTGTGCGCAAAAATTGTAATCATATCTTTTGCTACAGTTTTAACGCTTTCAATTTCTTTGCGCAAAACCTCAGTTTCTTTGCTGAATGTACAACCACATTCAATTGCAAAATCATTCTTTATATTCTCGCACATTGTGTCAATATCTGCTCCAAACTTCTGTGCGAAATAAGTATCACCTTTAAGTGATTGCAATACTTTAATTTCTTCTTGTTTTGTCATTGTTGTGTCTCCTATTAGTCGTTATTAATTTTAACACCACAAAATTAATATTTTATTTTCAAACAACAAAGATTATTCTTAGTTTTCTATTAGTATTTAATGTCTTTTAAGCGTTTGACTAAATACTATAAATAAATATATAAGATTGTAGTGTTAAAACAAGAGAAAAGACTATCTTTGCAATCAAAACCCAAGGTTTATGAAACAGATATATGATACATCAACAGAAGAAGCATACTCGTATGCAAAACTTTTCTATTCTACAGGCGTTATCAGCAGAACTATACATTGTTATGAGCGCATATTGTACGAAGGAGAACTATCACGGATAAGTTATCTTCGTTTGATAATATTGTATAAATGTAAAAATGACACTATAAATGCAAAACGTTTACAAGACAGATATAAAAAGATATTTACAAATTAAAAAAACAGTGTATGAAAAAGTTATTTTTATTTTTACTGCTAACAACAGTAGTTTTATGTGTAGGTTGTTCTTCTGACGACAACGAAAAAGAAGATATTCCGACATTGACCCAAGAATTATTAGAACAAGGTGACGGATTATGGTGTACCGAAAGTTTAGGTGCTGACTATGCGGAAATCAAATTCAAGGAAGGAGAAATGAAATACGCTTCATTGAACAATGTATACGGAAGAAAAGGCACGTATGAGATAAAAAGCAGCTCGTGTTTAGTATATCATGACACTGACTACGACAAGGATTACAATGTTATAGTATGGATAGACAAGAAAGAAGGACGAGTAAGCCTTTACTTATCAAGCAATAGCGACAACCCTCTGCCCAGCAGATTTACGACTGGCAAGTACGTGAAATGCACACGCCCAGTAATATATAAATAGCAGACATAAAAGTGAGGCGTAACAACCTCACTTTTCTTTTAACAAATTGAAAATCATCTGGTATATATCTTTCATACCATTGTGAAGGTAATGCTTTGTAAGATACAGTACATTGTAGCCTTTGTCTTCGACATACTTGCCATAGACCATGCCAGCAACAACGATTATTGTATATCCCTTAGGAGCGACAACACCAGGTTTGGAAGCGTATTCTTCTAATGCGCTTTGCACTTGCGATTGTCCGCCTTTAACCTTGTCGGGCTCGGGTATCTTGCCTATGGTAGTGTTTATAAGCTTACCGTCCAAAAAAACGGCAAAAGAAATGGAGTTTTTAAGGTTTGCTGTCTGGTCTTGATAGCCTTTATTTTCTTTGGAATAGGTTACAGCCTTCTCCCCAAGCTCAGGCAACGCCATTTTCAAGACATTGTCTACAGCCTGTTTCTTTTCCATAAGCTTTTCCTTTAAAGCTTCTATACCCTTTATTTTGATAGTTACCTTTGCCATTGCACAAAGATAACAAAAAAACAGGACAAATCAATATAATCTGTCCTATCTTATTTTATTAATATAATACAAAATCTTGCACGTATGCCCATCGTTTGAGTCCTTTCCCATCATAAAGGGAATAATCCATAAGCCACCATTTATGTACACCCGATTGCGTTTCTCGACGAACAGCAAGTCGAAAGCCACTTGTTGTATTCAACAAACACCACTCACCGTCATTTGGAAGTTCTTTATTGGGGTCATGCCATATGGTTTGCAAATAACCTTTTATTCCTGCCACGAACGAGGAACGCAAGTCCTCACGAGTAAACTGACATTCTTTAGCATTTCCACTAAAAAGATTGAGCGGATAATCTTTTGCCCAAACGCTACCATTATCCGCACAGTCCTTTTTTGTCAATGCGTCAACCAGCTTTGCGGTCGTTTTCAGTTTTCTTACCATTGTAACTATCTTTAAGGATACAAGCACCGTCTTCAAGCAACATATATCTTTCACGTTCCGTTTCAGGCATAGCTTTATACGCTGCGATACTTGCTTTTTTGATATTGTTCTGGTCGTAAATAGTTACCGCATATTTATCAAACAGCTGCTTAATAGTCTTGTTGTTGACGATATTGTTCTGATACTTCTGCCTATCGTCACCCATAACAAGTGCAAGCATCTCGTCTATTTGTTTGATTGCGGTCTCAGGATAGACCTTCTCAAAGCACTTCTTGATGTCAATGTGACGTATTTCGTATATGCGCTTGAATATATGTTTATGAGTATCAACCGACATGCATATAAGATTCTGAAGGACTATCATAGTAGCACACACGCCTGCACGTGGCACGCCAAGATTCTGTAACTTCTCAGCAATTTGGTCACGAAGTTTTTTCAATGTTGGCAAAGCCATATCATCCAGTTGGCTTGCATACTCATTGCAATAGGTGTCTTGCGAGTTACTTTCTACAAGTTCTATTATCTTGCGTAAGGATTGCTTTGCTTCGTTGAACTTCTTTTTTAGTTCAAAGCGCAAGATGCCTTTCTTTTTCAAGTACCACTCCATTGAATACATCCAATTATCTGTGATAAGATATTCGGTGTAGAGAAATTGAAATACTGACACCTTTGCGATGTTTAGCGTTTCTTGCACATATAATGAATCTACTGTTTGGTCGGCAAAAACCTTGTAACTATTGCCGAAAGATTCAACGGCAAAACATTTAATCGGAGTTTCCATTTTAGTTAATTTAAAAGTGAAGCGGTCTTGTAAATGTAATACAACGAAAGTAAGATATATGCTAATGACAATACGAGATACCACTTCTGTATTGACTGTGAAAACACATAAGTGCTTTCTTTTCCAAGCAGAAAATTCAGCATACATAAGACGAACATCACTACCGTCATAATCAGCGTGACTATACCAATTTCTATCATTTTATATCCGTGTTTAAATATTGGCGATATTCGTTAGTAGCTTTTGTAAAGTAAGGAGAAGCGTCAAGACCTTTGATATACTCGTCTATAGAGCAAATTGTAGAGGAAATATTACCCCTCTCCCATGTACTGTGTGAAGCTACCCAGCAAGCAGTGGTACAGACTTCCTGTTGTGTGTTATTATTGTTGTTAAACACTTTTCTATGCTTGATGATAATTTTCAAATTTCTATCATCAGACAAAAGTTCGCAACCATCGTTGGTTTTGACAAAGTAAGGTATTTCTCCTTTCGCTTCAATTACATAATTCAGACCTGTCATTGTGTATCTCCTTTTTAAGTTATTTGATTGTTATGATTTTAATCCACCGTTCTATTGCAAGAACGGACTGGTCAAAAGAGCGGCATATCACGTACTCAAAGCCAAGTTTACTGACCTTGTTCTGAAACTCTTTCTGCTCCTCTGACTGACGGCCTTTTTCTGTCTTCATTTCTAAAAACAGAACATTGCGCTGCGCTATTATTATAAGGTCGGCAAAGCCAGCAAGAACTCCTTCGCATTGCATAATTGCAGCTTCTTTGGGATTGCGATACCCTCCATTAGGCACAGCAGCGATAATATACTGAGGATATTGTAGACGAAACCACTGAACAACTGCCTGTTGAATTTTAGATTCATCGTGCCGTGGTTTTCGCTTCGTGTGCTGTTGCTGTTTTAAGAAATCATCAAACTTCATTCTTGATAAGCTTATTTCTTGCTGTTAAAACATTTGCATAGTAAGCTGTCCATTGTTCTTCTGTTCTCAGCCAATGAACACAAGGACGTTCTTTAGGCATAGTTAAAGCACTAATCGTACCGAGCATTTCGTCATAGGTCAGTTTGTCACAAAATTTATCACCTTGACGAACAGTAAAACTATTGTTACAGTCTTTGCTTATTTCAATAATAATATTGTCCATGTCTTATTTCCATTCTGTGTTGTTATTGTTTTCTATCTTGCGATAGTAAATCTTACACAAATCATTTTCGTAGACACCATTATTTTTGGCAAGTGCATTCCAAAGTGCTCCTAATTCAATGCCTATTTTGTTCTTGCCGTTTGCGACAGCAAGCTCAGCACACGTACTATATACGAGTGTTTCTTTTTCTTTTTTAAGCTCAAGCACAACGATACGCTTGCGAGGATGTTTGATTTTGCTTGTCATTCGTTCACCTCCTTTTCTATTTGTTTCTGTGACTCGCTAATAAGCAAGTCCACAATTTTATTTATCACTTCACGATTGCCAATGCCGTGGACACCATTGGTAGCATACAGCTCAACTCTGTACACGAGTTCGCCTTTGCGTAACTCTCGATATTGAGCATTCAGACTTCTATTACTTTCAATTCTTGACATCTGTATTCTTTTATAAGGGTGCTACTTTGTATCTGTAGCACCCGAGATTGTTTTACAATAGAACAAGGTCGGCAATATGGGTTCCGGCTGGGATAATAAGGTTATCCATGCGTGTGCCATATTGCGTTTGTCGAAGGATATTAACCTCGTCAACAACGTTGACAACAACGTTCACTTCGCTGTCTGCCATTATTGACATTGGCACAACGAATGAAGACGTAAGACGTTTGTTGTCTTCTACGAGTAGCCCATTGATAGCATTGTCTTGTGTTGACATAACAATTGCACCTTCAAAACCTGTTAGTTTATTAACAGTTGGCACAAGCACGCCACCTTTATGTAACACTACGTCTTCACTCGCAATAAGCGGAATTATACGCTGAGACTTTTCGTTGTTCTGAGCTTCCTGTTCTTCGTTTTCGACTTGTTCCAACGGTGGAATAAACTGAGGAGCTTCGTTGTTCTGAGCTTCCTGTTCTTCGTTTTCGACTTGTTCCAACGGTGGAATAAACTGAGGAGCTTCGTTGTTCTGAGCTTCCTGTTCTGATTTTTTACTGTATCTTCCCATATTCTTAATATTTAAAACGGTAAATCACTGTCATCTTCCGTTGGCTGTGCGAACGGAACATTGCTTGCTGTAGCAGCATTAGCTGAAGGATTAACAAGCGGTTTCATGCCTCCAAGTATAGACATAGCATCCAGCTGTTCCTTTGTCATGCTTTCGCGAACGTCCTTAGGCAGGGATTGCTTGACAATATGCGTCTGTTCGTATTTTGGCTCGCGCAGAGCAAAAGCATTTAAATCCAAATAGACTGCCTTTGGTGAGCCATCTTCGTTTACGCTCTCAAATAGATGGTTGTCTTCTATAGGCACGACAAGACAACGTTTTGTTTCTGAGCGCCCTTTAATGTTTAAAACACCTGAATTTACATATTTCAGAGCGTTAAAATGAATTCCATAATTATCATTTTCCATTTTTATATGTTTTTGTTAACCTTTCAGTACGTGTAAGAACGATACGTAATATTTACCATTATTACATTCGAACTTAAATTCAAGCATATCATCGCCTGAAACATCACCTACATCGTTAATAACGAGTGTGGGAAAATCGTATGCATCGCAATATCCGTGGTCGTAAAGATGAATGTCCAACACATTTTGATGTTGAATGGTCACATCGCAGAAGAAATCATCAAGGCTTGCTACGACATGGTCGTTAATCCATTCTTGCCCCATCCTCAAATCTATATTCACGAGTTCATAGAACGGCTTTGCTTTTGCAGCCAATACTGCCTTAGCTCGCTTTATTTCATCGTCAATTGTTTTCTCCAGCAACTTACTTTGAGCGAGTGCTGCGCTACTTCGTGTCTTGAAATATTCACGTTGTGCTGTGCGCATAAGACAAACGGTGTGAAAGAAAAGTTTTCTATCCATGATTTTGCTTTTTTAGTTCTTCAATGAGTGCATCCGCAAACTTGACAGACCATATACAAACATCTTGCATACTGGGGTTGGGGTCTATGCCCTCAACAATAGGTGAAGCCAGTTGTCCGACCATAGCAGCCTTAGCTATCTCGTATCTGCGCTGCTCCCAGTCAATTGGCTCTTGCTGAAGTTGCTCACAAATAGATTCAAGGTCTTTTATATAAGCCCACCGTTCTATATGATTCTTAAATTCTGTTGGGGATTGCAAACGGTTTTCTACCCATTCTTTACCTCTAACCAACTTATAAGAATTACGGTCTTTCCATTTAAAGATATATCTATCTTTCCCATTTGGAATTTCTGTGCCAGTATGCCAAATATTTTTTGTTTCCATATCTCCTTTTTTAAAAAATTAGCCTCGGAATAAGGATTCGAACCTATATTCACATCGTGCATTTACAGGCTGCTCGCACGACTATTTATTCTAACACTTTACTAATTTTATGGCTATCAATCCTAAACGGACTATTTGCAACCTACCGTCCCGTGACGGATGAATTATTCCGAGTTGTTAAAACCCCACCGCTGTGGGGCGCAATATCATTTATTTTTAACTGATTAAATATACACGTCTCACGACGTAGAAAACGGAAATATATTTATAATACATGAGTTTCGATAAAATCAACGAGAGCCAAATTTTGCGATAGAATCATTGGCTGGTCTAACATATACGGCTTGTACATATCTGTAGCGGCATTGTAAAAATCCCACGCCGTAACCTTTCCTCTGTCTTGATAAGCCAGCATCATTTTTTCCGTAATGCGACTAATCTGTGTTTGGTTAAGAGGAATCGTGTTGTTGTTACGAATTGCCTTAAACTTTGTTTCTGACGCAACACGTAAAGATGTCAGCATACCGATAATTGTAAACATTTCCTGCGCACTTATCACGCGACGCTTCATTTTTTCTATCTTTTCGTCGTCGTCAGCTGTGATGTTGCGCAGGTTATCAAGCCATACACCAACCTTGTCAAGCAACTCGTTAAGAGCGACGCCTTGTGTGCTTCCGTCTTTGTAAGTGGCAGCATATTGCTCTCGGTTTAGCATCGTCTGATTGTGGCAGATAACGACGTTTCTTCCGATACCTACCTGTAGACCTTTCTGATGGAAAGAAATCGCCAAGTTGGTAGTAATGGCATCGTCGCCCTCACCTTTGTCAAGGTCGTAAAGACGTATATTGCAATATACACGACGCAGAATATGAGCTTCAATAGCACGTTCTCCATATTTTTCTTCCTTTTGGGGCAGACGGCTAACACCAGGCGCACGACGGTCTTTGTTGTTGGCTGCGAACAAATCCCATATTTCAGCTTTATAACCACGCTCGGCACACATTTCCTGTATCAGTTGAATCAACTGAAAGTGGTATATTCCCATTAACGGCCTGCCATTGTAGTCGTTTTCTTTCTCTGTACGAGCAAGTTGTTCTAACGTTAGCGTCTGAACTTTACTAATGTCGAAGTCCAGAAATTGACGGTCATCCCCACCTGCCACTGTAATTCCTGCGGATTCTGATACCATGTTGTCAGACACTGCTGTTTGTAAATTCATTGTTGTTTCCATTTTTATTGTTGTTACGTTAAACTTTTTATTTTATAAGATGTCTACATTCTCTGTGTGCAAAAATTCTCCGTCTATCTGCGTGTACATAGGCAGCATTGTCTTGCCATAGAGCCATTTCGGCATTATACACTCGTTCAAGTCGTCGGACTCATTGTCGGGTTTTACGATGATTTTATTTTCGGGAACCCAGACTCTTTTGTTTTGCTCTTCACCGAAAGCAAACATCTGAGCTTTCGGTGTTTTTATCTCCATCATTGCCTTCGGGCAACGAAAGCGAACCATTGTTGTTGTAATCTCCATTGTTGTATATTTTTTCTGTTAATAAAATATCCACATTGCGATATAAGCTACGGTAAGACATACACCCATGCTTAACGCCCAATACTTACACTCGTTTATTTCTTCTTCATCCCAATTGCGTGGGTCCATGTAATCATTCATGTTTTATTATTTTTAAGTTCGCAAACCTTATTGTTAAAGAATATATCTGCCGACCTTTTTACCTCCGACATAATCTTCTTGCCATACCTCGTTATAATCCGAGGTGTCATCAGCGTAATAGCAGCATACGGTCACCATAGCAAGACCTGCGTTCAGACGTTCCGTTTCGAGAAATCTGCCGTTGTTTTTGCCTATATCTTTAGATTGCGCCTTGGCTATTTTGCAAGCTTCCTTGTAATTGTCAGCACCAATAAAGTCGACTGTTTCATAATCGTTATCAACATCGCCTTTAACATGCTGTTTCAGTGCCACCTCATATTGTGGTTTAACTGTTTCTCCATACATATTTTTCATTGTTGTATCTCCTGTATTTGTTAATTATTTATTAGTTTTAACACCGCAAAGTTAATAATAAATCTTCAAACAGCAAAGCATTCTCTTAGCTTTCTATTAGTATTTAATATATTTTAATACCTAAAACACGCATACACACTAATAATTTATTAATTTTGTGGCGCAAAAATGACATGGCACTAAAAGAACAATTTCCCTATCTAAATAGAAAAGGGTCTAAATATACAATAACTCCCATTGTCAGTGTTGCCAAGTCCGCTGTACATTGGGGGTTTCTTTTTTTTTATGAACATTATGGTAAAAAACCTACGATACAACATAGCTAACAGCCTTTTCAGAGATAAAGCTTCTCTGAAAGCTATAGCCTTGTTGCTGTATTTTTACCATAAACACAATAAAAATGTATTGAAGAACTGGTCAGTCAATAAGGTTGCTGACATTACAGGCGTACATGCGTACACTATAAAGAAACGCATAAATACGCTTATTCAACTCGGCTTTGCTAAAATCGAAGGTTCTTCACTTGTTTTTCTTTCAGTCGTTTCAAAGCATAAAGACAGAAATATTAATATCACAGATATTTGTTATGACACAATAAAAGACGTAGAAAAATCATTATACGCCATTCTTTTGTGCATAATCCAATCTCATAAAGATTTCTGTAAGCGTACCATTCTACAAGCACGTGAGGCGAGACAAATTAGTGTTGTCAAAAAAGCTCGCGCACTTAAAAGGAAGTATGGTTACGGAGATTCTTACAATGAGAAAGGATTATCGTACAAAAGAATTGCGCGAAATTTTGGAGTTTCGTTGAAGACAGCATTCAATTACGTGAGATATGCCGTAGAAAAAGGTTTTGTAGCCTTACAAAGTCATTTTCATTCTACCCTTATGCCTAAGGTGGGAGGATACCCTGTACCTGGGTATATGTTTACAACACATAACTTCGCTTATAACGTAACTTCTAACACATATACAATTATAAGTAAAATATTCAACAACAAAGAAAATCGCGCCATCCCCTTGCGCTAATGCTTGGTATATATAGATTGTAAAAAATATAGACATATGAAAAATTCCACAAAGCTCGAAAAACTAAAAAAATATCTTGACGAGAACAATGTCTCGTACAAGTGTCGTCGCAAGCACAGAAATGGGCATTGTGACCTTTATGTTATAGCTGCTAAAGTGTCGGTAAAGATTGAAGGCGATGATGACGAGATTTTCTACCGTAGGCACAAATGTGGCTATCACCCTGTATTCATTCGCAAAAATGACACACCAAAATTTGTTATTGAAAAGGTGTATAACACGATATACGATTCAATGGTGAAGCAGCAAAGGCTTTTTGAGAAGCAGCAGCGTAAAAAGGAGGCTTTGAAAAATGAAAAAAGAAATAAGTAAAGAAGTTTATTGCGGTGAGTGCCCATTCTTTAAAAACGAAGACACAGAAGGATATGGCCATTGCAATATAGGCAAGAGAGAAGGACATTGTAGTGATTTGTGTCGATATTTCACGTATATCATGTCCAGAAAAGAAACGCTTCGTTTGTTACATTATTGTCAAAAATGGAGACGAGGTGCTAATATCACAATGCCACCACCAACATTGTTTGGATGGGCCATTGACAACGCTATGCGCATTATTCGTAATCTTAAATAAACAACAATGAAGCCAAGCAAAGCATTAATTAACAGAATGCGTCAAGACCTTATGTCAAAGACAAGCAACGCAGAAAAAGCAGCGATACGCAACTGTGAGCTACTTGGATATAAGGTTGTTAGACAGCAGCCTATAACGACAGGGCGCAAGCTGTACTTTGCCGACATCTATATTCCATCATTGAAGTTGATTATTGAGGTAAACGGTGGCTACCATTTTACTGATAATCAGAAAAGGAAAGATAAAAATAGAAGTCAAGGTGTGAGGCGACTTGGATACAGTTTATTTAATATAACAAACAAAAATGCAAGAGACATAAAGAAAATAGAACAGTTAATAAATAAAGCAAAGAATGGGACGATTATTAACAAGAAATGATTTTCTCCAAAGAGCCCATGAGGTACACGGAGATAAATATGATTACACAAATACAGTCTATATAAACAATAGACATAAGATAGACGTATGCTGTCCTATACATGGTGTGTTTACACAATTGGCAAACATTCACTTGCAAGGCAAGGGCTGTCCCAAGTGTGCAAAAGAACAAAACTATAAGCCTATATATGGTGTGGGAATAAATGATTACAGAGGCATCATAAGACATAAAGGCGTTTTTATAAGGTCTTATGCTGTATGGGCGAGTATGCTTTCAAGATGCTATGATAAAAATTATTTAAGGAAAGAACCTGCATATATAGGATGTGGTGTCTGTGAAGAATGGAAGTACTATAGTACCTTTAAAAAATGGTTCGACGATAACTATATAGACGGATATGTCTTAGATAAAGATGTATTAAAACCAGGAAATAAGGTGTATTCGCCTGAAAACTGTGCATTCATTCCTGTCGAAATAAATAGAGCTTATGAACGAAGGAAGCGGAATATAATAAAGAAATGTCCAACAGGTGTTGTATGTAATGGCAAAACGTTTAAGGCGTACATTACAATCAATTCTCAAAAATACGACTTAGGAACATTTCAAACCGCACAAGAAGCATTCGATAAATATAAATTCTATAAAGAGGAATACATAAAAAGCCTTGCTGAAAAATATAAAGGTAAAATCTCTAAAGAGGTATATCGTGCAATGTATAGATACAAGGTTACATAGGCAACCGCTCGGCTGGCATTTGGCGCATGGGCTATCACGTTGTAAGACTAAGCAACCACGATGCACGGAACATAAACAAAATAAAGGCGAAAATTGCACTCATAAAAAACAGACTCAATGAAAAATAGAAAGATAAGAAACAAAGACAACGTAAGACCGTTGCATCCCGACCCTCGGCATTGGACTCGAAAACAGCACAGCAATTCGTGGAAGGCTAAAGTCGCCTACGAAAGCGAAGAAGAAGTGGCAGAGTTTCTTCAACAGAACCCCAAGTTAAAAGCTTTGAATTATAAAATTTACATTTGTCCTATCTGCTCTAAATGGCATTGTGGACATCTGAAATAAACATTAAATCAAAATTATAGATATGAACGAGATAATTAAAATTGAATTGTGCGGTGGCAAAATGCCTGAAAAAGCACACGCAACAGATGCGGCATTTGATGTTTTTACAAGAGAAGACGTAGAACTTGTACCTTACCAGCGAACAGCAATCCCTCTCGGCTTTAAGATACAGTTGCCGCCGCACCTCGCTGCCGTGATACAACCACGTAGCGGAATGTCTTTAAAGGGCATGGCTTGTAAAGGAAGAAAACGGAGCGGTGATATTGACATACGCATAGATGCAGATGTGCTCGTCGGTCTTGTAGACTGTGGTTATACTGGTGAGGTATGCGCTCTGTTGCGTGTCGGTTGTGGTTCTACGCCAGAACTATGTAATGCAGGTAACCATGGCGTATATATTCCTGCTGGCACGAAGATAGCGCAAATGCGCATTGTCCAAGTTCCCAGCGTGACGTTTGAAGTCGGTACAATAGACAAAGACACGGAACGAGGTGAACACGGATTTAATTCTACTGGCATATAATGACAAAGGCCATCATACTCAACAAATACCGCAATGAGCTTGGACGGACATACAGGAAACAATACGACAACGGCTTACGTACCAGATGGTGTAACCGTTCAAATATGCGTTCTTACCAATGTCGCCCAAACTCAAAATGCGGTGTTGTGTTGACTACCATACAAGACAACTTAATACTTGAAATGTATGAAAAATATGAATAAACAAGATATAGCAAGCACGTTGTACCGAAAAGTACGGGAGAAACAACTTAAGGATTTTAAAAATAGTATGCCCCAAGACAAACAGGGCGTGGAGTTTACCCATAACGGCATAACATACGTAGCTGCCATTCGGCGACTGACACCAACGGAGTGCGCAAAACTACAAACAGTGCCTGACGGATACGAGTTCTGCACATCGGAGACACAGCAATATCGCTGCTTGGGCAATGGGTGGACGATTGAAGTAATTAAACACATTCTTGATTTCTTGCCCGAATATACGAAGAAGTCAATGAAAGTGTTATCCCTTTTTGACGGCATGTCGTGCGGACAAATAGCACTCAGAGAGATTGGAGCCAACGTGACTACATATCTCGCGTCAGAGATAGACAAACACGCTATTGCCAACACTCAGCACAATTTCCCCAATACAGTGCAGTTGGGCAGCGTGACAGATTTGAACATTGAAGAGATAGTCGAGAAGTATGGCATGCCCGATATTCTTATCGGCGGCTCACCGTGTCAATCCTTCTCTTTCAGTGGGAAAATGAAGGGTATGAGCACAAAGAGCGGTGAGGAGATTTACACACTTGAACACTATCTCGAACTAAAACGACAGGGCTTTGAATTTGAGGGCCAGTCGTACCTTTTTTGGGAGTATATGCGCATATTGACAGAGCTTCGCAAATACAATCCGAACATATACTTTCTGTTAGAAAATGTGAAAATGTTGGAGAAATGGGAACGGTGTCTGTCAAACGCCATTGGTGTGCGTGGCGTTCACATAAATTCTGCTCTTGTGTCGGCTCAGCAGCGTAAGCGCATATATTGGAGCAATATTCGCACAAAACAAGTTGCAAACGGCAAGCTATTTCCTGACGAAGAGGACAATGACCCGTTTGCATGGCCAAATATCACAACAGACATTCCACAGCCCGAAGATAAAGGGCTTGTAATAAGGGACGTATTGCAAGGTAACGTCGGAGAGAAGTATTATCTTAAAGACGAAACGACAGCTAAACTCATTGACCGTACCGACAAAAACAAGCTGAAAGATTATCTCTTAGAGCCACAGGTTAGTGTTGATGAAGCGTTGGCGTACATGAACACTCATTCCGATTATGATGACTTCACGAGTAAAGAAAAGCGCGACATAGCGACTTTGGGCTACGAATTGGAGAAACAACGGTTGTTAACTAATTATTATGGAGAAGGCGTTCCTAATGGGTGACGGCATCGTGCCTACAGAGAAAGCATCAGCACTGAATACCAAATACCTAAGTTGGTGGTTTTACCCAGGGCATAGAATGCACACAGCAGTCGTAGACATATATGAAAAGTCAAGTAGTTGCAATTAGAGGAAGGAGTGATGGAGAATGGCATACGTCAAAACACTATCAAAAAATAGAATATAGAGGTTGTCATTGTTCTTCACTCACTTCTGTCGCTAAAGATAACATGATAATGGAATTATATGAAAGAAATAAGACAACTTAATGGATGCAAAGAATGGGGAAACAGTGGCATAACACAAATATTAGAGCTCTATGAGAAACCTTCAATTTGACCACTTTACTCCACATGGGAGTAACACCAAATGTCCGACAATACAAGCTAATGACCATAAAGGCATTGACTATAAGTACAATATAAGACCGACAATACTGAGTATTTATGAAAAAAAATGAACGACTATATGGAGTTTGTGTGACCAATGACGGCATACGTCCTTACCAAAATGACGGTCACAAAGGAACCTTGACCGAATGGGGTACAATAAGTTTTGTCAGCCGAAAGCACCAATGTTTGCAGACATCCCATCGTGGGGGATATATAATACGGATTTATGAGAAGATATCAAGTACACCCACAACGTAATGGAGGTCTTCGCACATGTATCCCAGCTGAAAATACAGCATCTGGAGGCATCGAAGCCTCGTATCATAAAGGATTTGACACACGTGGTTATAGACCATACATATTAGAAATCAGAACAAATGACAGCATTACACCAACTATTGAATATCAGTAAGCAAATAGTACGTTTAGACGGCAAGGCAATATGTCTGTGCCAATCAATGTACAAAGGTGGCGGCAACAATGCAGTCACTTACATAATAGAAAAATTTGAAATATGACGGAAGACCGTGCACGAAGAATTGTTGAGTACATAAAAGTTCCTCAACAGAAGGCGTATTGTCTGTCGGCAACAATGTACAAAGGTTTTATTGCTAACGGTAATACGAATTTTTTAGAATTGTACGAGGTGTAAACGTCTTACGATTGCGTACATACTGAAAATATCTTAAATATTAATATATCTATTAGTTATATTTGGTCGTTTCAAGAATTGTTATTAATTTTGTGGTGTTAAAATTAATAACAACTAATAAATATAGGAGATACAACAATGACAACAGAAATTTTAAACAAGGAAATCGTAAACTACATTATCAGTGATGTAGAGTTGACAATTAAACGTTTGGGCATCAACGTACAGTTGTCTATCGAACAGTGTGAGGATTACAATCACGATAAGTTCGACAAGATAGTTAGCACAAGTTTCCAAACAATGCCTATGCTTTTTAAGGAGATTCATATCGAAGGCAACATTAATGTGATAGCAAATGGAACAGAAGAAGATTATTGCAAAGTGATAATCAACCTCGATGTAAGATATACATATTTCGATGGAGGTACAAACGGATATAATCTTGGTAAGATTATGTATGTAGCAGATAAATCTTACAATGGTACAAACACGAAATATATAAATATGTATGTGGACAAGGTAAAAACTCTTGCTATCTAAGAATAAAACAAAGCGAGGTGTAACAGTAGAAAGAGATAACATTAAGCGCACATCTTTCTATTCTACTGTCAAAGGCATTTATCACGGTAAGGTTAGCCTTGACAGAGCTACAAAAAATTCGAAGAAAGATATCACTTACATAGCTCTTTAATTGTTTACATAGGGTAGATAACATTTTTCCCCCCGGATTACATAAATCATTAACTTTGCAAATAAAAAAACAAAAGATTATGGCAAAAGGTGGAGGTTCAACAAGAACGGTAAACAGCTCTAACGCAAGCGCGAGCAGAACAAATAAAGAAATTAACGCAACGACAAATAAAAACAAATCTCTATCGAATACACTTTCGATACAAAAGGTAAATTCGTTAATAAGAGATAAATTTGAAGATTCCTTCGATAAAGAACATAAAGGATGGAATGTTCATTATATGAGATATGGCGATTTGGATGATTTCTCTTTCAATGAAAAAAACGGAACTTTGGTTGTCTATGCTACTGGTAAGGCATATTCTCCCCGACCTTCTATTGAAAAAGAAATAAAAAAACTTTCAGATTCTGAATATAAAAAAGCAAAAGAAAAGGCAATATTTAATGTAACGGAAACTAAAGGACCTGTGGCTACAGATGAATATGGGGCAACAAGAATTGCCAATATTTATGAAGAAAATGGGTTTAAAGTAAAGAAGATTATTCTTCGCAAACAATGGGATTAAAAGAAACAAGAAATGTAGATTAAGCAAGTTTATAAAATTAATATATCCTTTAATTTTACAAACCTAAACTAATAAAATACTAATAATCAGAGATTTGTATAAAAATATCTCGAAAAAATTTTGTGCATTACAGAAGAATTTATAATTTTGTGGCGTTCAAAATTTTGTTGGCTGGTTGAGATTAGCGGCTCTTCCGGTATTGGGAGGGCATTTTTTATGCTCGACTTTCTTGGAAATACGACATAGGCGTATTGCCCCTCGCATATATTGTAATGGTGTATGCGTCCCATTCAGCTAACAGGGATTGAACAGAGGGTAGCAGTACGCCCTTTATGTGTCTGCTTAGTTTTACGTTCAAAAATGTTAGCAAAATGAACGAAGTAAAAATTATCAACAAATCAAATCTTCTTGGTAAGGAGATTGATGTATGGGGTTCAGTAGAACATCCATTGTTTCGGGCAAGCGATGTAGCTGTTTGGATTCAACATTCCGACGTATCCACGATGGTTAAGATTGTTGATGAAGATGAAAAAGTATTTGTGACCAACCCAAACAATGTTTGTGGTGGTCAAGGTGCTTGGTTTTTAACCGAAGATGGCTTGTATGAAGTACTTATGCGTTCACGCAAACCTATCGCCAAGCAGTTCAAGAAAGGTGTAAAGAAAATTCTCCATGAAATCCGCACCAAAGGAGGTTACATCGCAACAAACGAAAACGACAGCGACGAGGATATTATGGCTCGCGCTTACGTTATCGCTCAGAGAACTCTTGCACGGCGTGAGGAACGTATCAGACAGCTTGAAACACAAACAGAACAGCAAGCAGAAACTATCAACTTACAAAAGAAGGAACTAACAGTTGCTGCACCTAAAGCAGAATACTACGACAACACACTTGCTTCAACAACTTGCATTACAACAACGCAAGTTGCCGACGACTTGCACATTACGGCACGCTCGCTCAACACCAAGCTAAAAGAATTAGGTATAATTTACTCGCAATCGGGACAATGGCATTTAAAGATGCCTTATAAAGGTTGGAACTTGGCAGGTACACGCACCTACAACTATCAGTCAAGCAACGGTGAAATATCAACCAGTACAACCCTTGTATGGAATCAGCGTGGCAAACGCTTTATTATTGCGCTTTACAACAACGATTTTAATGTAAAGCAAGCCATTGCCGAAATTAACGGAGAAAACAAAAACAAGTAACACGAACTATTAAAATCAGAGTAAATTATGAACGACAATATAAACAACAGCGAGGTTGTATTCACCGTAAGCAACACCACATCAGAAATGTTAAACCTACTTCGGGATTTTTTAAAATTGCAAGAGCGGGCTATACGCCTGTTTGGAGATAAAGAAGGAGAAAACGTGATTGATGCGACAGTCAATACAGTTCGCGCAATACGTAACGCTGTTGCTGTTAACATAGAACAGAATATTGAGAATTTAGACAAAACTACGATATAAACAAGTTTATAGAAGCTTGTAGATAACACATTATTACGGGGTATAACGCTAACAAATGCGTTGTGCCCTGTTTTATTTTGTATCTAATGCAATATCTTTTCATTTATGCAAACTTATACACAGACACATAAAACATCATTCAAAACCAAAGAAAAACACGCTAAAACAAAATTGTTTACACAGCCTTTTTAAATTTCTTTATACGCATTCATTTATGATGTAATTTTGTTGTTAGATAAAATTTTCATTAACGTTTAAACAGAATTACACTATGGCAATAAAAGAAAAAGTGCTTGCTTCTTGCAAAACGTCATTCGCGAAGTACGGTTTGAAGAAGGATGAACTTTCAAAGCTGGTAGACCAGATTATCGCAAGTCGTGGCCTAACAGATGAGTCAACAGACGAGGACGTTACCAAAGCTATCACAGCGGTCGAGCCTTATGTAGGCATGATGCAATCGTCATTCAATCGTGCGGTCAGTGAGACAGAGTCGAAGTACAAGGGTTGGGTTAAACCGACAGACCCTCCAGTGCCTCCTACACCACCAACTCCACCAACGACTCCGACAAACGCTCCACTAACAGCCGATGATGTGGCAAGAATGATTGCCGACGCAAAGAACGACCAACAGAAAGCTATTACAGATGCTGTTACTGCTGCTCTCGCTCCATATAAGGAGCGTGAAGAAAAAGCAAGATTGTCAGCGTTGCTGCAAAGCAATGAGAAGCTAAAGGATATCCCCGAAGTATTCCGTTCACGCTACACGCTCGACAACGAGGAGAATCTTAATAATGTCGTTGAACAGATAACAAGCGATTATACCGCACTGAAGCAGTCGCTTGTCGCAAACGGCACATTTGTGACAGCTCCGACAACAAGTACTCCACAGAGCGAGCAGGACGATTTTATCAAGCGCATGGAGGGTTTTGCCGAGCGTAACGCTCCGAAGCCCGAGGGTGCTGCAAAGTAATTAATTATACAATTTAAAATTAGTAAAGTATGGCTTATAAAGGAATGTACCTCAAAAAGATTGTACCTACCGACATCAAGGAAGGTTCTTGGTGGGAGGAGCAGTGCGTTGTAAGACAGGGCGGCTATGACCTTGACCAGAATAATCTGCCAGCCGAACTAAAGTGGTTGCCGAAAGGCACTGTTGTAAAGCTCGGCACTGGTGGTAAAGCCGTTGCTGTGAAGACTGCAAAGGTTACAGAGAAAGCAGAGGCTGCTGCCAAAACAGTAAAACTCGCACCTGGTTCTCTCTTTAAAGAGGGCGACACCATTGGTGGCAAGAAAATCTCATCTATCGCAAGAAGCACTACACTTGACACTGTGACGCTTTCAGCAGGACTCGACGCTGCTATCAACGCAAACGACATCGTTACTGACTATGACAAGGATTCTGACGTAATCCTTGGCTTTACTTACGCAACTAAGGAGCTTGACAAGGACGCTTCGCAGCAGGTTGAGCCTACACTCCGTGTTATGGAGGTTGAGGAAGCATCGCTTCCCTACCCTATCAACGAGGACATCAAGCTTGGCTTGAACGCCACTGGTATTGCGTTGTTCAAGATTCAGTAACAGCAAGTTATTTATTAACAGGATAACAATAACACAAAATATAGAAAGGTATGAATAGTATTCTTAAACAGCTATTAGACCCGAAGTCTTTTCAGTCCTATATTGACGAGAACATGAAGACCTCTACCTATAAGGCTTTGTGGAAGAACGAGATTAAGCAGATTGACTATTGCGCTGCAAAGGTTTACAACGCTAATCTTGCAGAATACACTGCTGCTATGGTAGGTTCTGTTATCGCCAAGAATGCTGAGAAGCCCGTACATCATATGCCCGACTTTGGTCAGTTGACTGGCTCTATCGGTCGCTATGGCGACGAGTGGGAGCTTGACAACGAATACCTCGACCAGATGAATCAGCTCGAAGGTCGCTATCGTGACGCCGAGGGTCGTAATTATACACAGGCACAGCTCAACGCTCAGTACGACAAGCTTATTAAGTTTTCTTTCCGTCCGTTTGAGCGTGCTGTCATTGCGCCACACAAGCGTATTGATATGCTTTACTACGAGGGCCTTTACACAGGCAAGCAGACAGTTTCTCGTGCCAACAACGCAAAGGCAAACGTGTCTTACACCTTTGACCTTGGCATTAAGGAAATTTCTGTTGCCAACAATTGGGGTACAGAAACTGCAACTCCTATTGCCGACATCAAGATGCTTAAGGACGAGGCGAATAAGAAGGGTCGCAATATTCAGAAGCTCCGTATGTCTGAAAACACATTCTACAAGATGTGTAAGGCAAAGGAAATCAAGGACACGTTCAAACTTAACCTCGGTACAATCCAAATTAATCCTGCTGTGCCGTTGCTTACAGTAGACCAGATAAACACATATCTACAGTCTGCTCTTCTGCCGGTGATACAGATTGACAGAAACCAGTTTGTAACACTTGCTGACGGCTCAAATGTTAATTTGATTGTTGACGACCGTGTAGTAGCACAGTGTGCCGACACCGTAGCCATAATTAAGATTTCAGACCCATTGGAAATGGTAGACCCAATTCCAGGCGTCTCATATTCTTCTCACGACGACAATCTTGTGGGTTATTGGCGCGACAAGACAGGCTATCATGTAAACTACGATATGTGGGCGCAGCCTGTGTTCAACGGCTTGAACGACCTCTTTATTCTCAAAACAACCAAGTAAAAGGTTGTCTTAGGAACTCTAAATGTAGTAAGTTGTAACATTAAGACAAGGACAGCATGACAATCTCAGAAGCTATTACAAGTGAAATACAGCCATTCTCTACTTCTGACGAAGCAATAGAGAAAATGTTTATCGACGCTGCCGATAACTTCGGCGTCTCGGAAAGCGTCGATGACGCATACAGTGTGGCTGTAAAGAAGCCTGTAGCCTATGCTGCAATGCGTATCTTGTATAAGATGCGTGTGCTTTCAAGCGAGAATGTAGGCGGTATGTCCCAAGGCTACAAGAACCAGAATAGCTTAATTGACGATATGATTAAATCTATCGCCAAAGACGCCGGATTGGATGCTGACCTTGTTCTTAATGAAGATTCGGACGGCTATTGGTTGCGAAGTGCAAGCGTTTGGTAAAGGAGGGTGAGACATGAACTTTGAAGATAAGCTACAGGTACAGATTAAGGTTTACGATGTTGGCTATGTTCAGGTAGGAGACAGATTCTTTGATATGAACGACAATGGAGAACCTAATTTTGATGTAGAACACGAAAATGCTGGAGGCGGTTATGACGAGGATGGAAATCCTGTAGAAGCGACTGCAACAAGATTTTTAGAATTCGGCAAATGCCTTATTTATCCTAACACCAGTGCAAAGCTTGTAAGTTTGAATGACGGGCAACGGTATGCTTACTCGTATGAAGTAATTGCTCCTCTTTCCAAACACAAGTATAAAATACTGCCTCGTGAAGGTGACAAGGTAATGATAATAAAAAAGGACGGTACAATCAATAAAGCTATGGAGGTAAAAGGCTTTACAACATACAAAAGACGATACCTCAAATTGTGGCTCTAACAATAAAAAAACGTAAGGTATGACATTAGGGGATGACGCTGTAAGTGCAATGTATAAGCTTTTAAAAAAGGAATGTAAAAAAATCGGCATAAATGAGCAAGGGGTCTTCAAGTATGAAATCCCCAAGAAATCAAGCTTGAATGAATATGTCGTCATAAACCATCTGCCTTTTGTACAGCAAGATACAATAAACGAAGGCGTTGTAAATGTTAACATACATGTTAAACGTACCGTCAATGACGAACCCAACACACGAAGACTAATTACAATAGCAAAGAATCTGCTCGCTTTTTTCGAAGATAACACATATCTCGAAGGGGCGTATTTTGAATTCTATTCCGATTCACGACCGACACCCGACAACGACAATACTTACTACATTAATTTGAAATTCAACGTAACATTTAACAATTTAAAGAATTAACGATATGGCAAAAACAGGAAAAAATGGTGTTTACGGCATTGAGGAATTTGCCATTGCCGACCCTGTAGCGAATGGTGGCTATCCTACCAATTTTCCGTTTAAATTCAAGGCTATCGTGTCTGGCTCTTTGACATTCAATGATAGCGCAGCGTCAACGAGCGACGTAGAAATAGAAGACTCAGAAGACCCATACGTAGTCCTTCCTTCATCGGCAGCAACAAAAGGCTTTACTGTGCAGACATACGACTTGTCTGCTGAGATTTTCAAGGCAATACTCGGCTACACGTCAACTGACAGCAAGTGGAACGAAGAACTCCCGACTGAAACCGAAATCTACAAGGCAGTACAGATTAAGACCAAGGTTCTTGACGATATTCCAGCAAAGGTATTCCAGTTCTCAAAAATGAAACTGACTGTTACTCGCAACGGTTCTATCGGTAAGACAGGTCTTCCAAATCTGAACATTGAGTTCCGCCAGATGGCTGTGTTCAACGCAAGCGGTGAAAAAGTAAGCGGACATCGTTGGGCCTTGCTCGAAGATGTAAAAGCAGACATCGATAAGGAAGTATAATCAGCACAAATCTTCGATATGCGGTGAGGTAAGGGCATGACCCAAACCGCACCGCTTTTTTATTTTATAGGTATGAAAACAAAAGACAAGAAAATAACGGCAGACACAATCTTGGAAGAAAGTGTCAAGATTAAAGTTGGGTGGTTTAGATTTAAAGTTAAGCCCTTGACGTTCGGTCAAATATGGGAAATGTCCGTGTACGCTAATGATATCAAAAAACCATCATGGGGCGAAGGAGACAAAATTAATATATTCAAAGCTCTTGCAGAACACGGCAACGATGCACGTCTCATGAATGAAATATTTATAAAATGCGCATTCAGAAAGACATGGAAACGTTGGCTATGGGGACGTTATATCCGAAAGAACTTGGATATTATCGCCTTCAACGAACTTGTAAAATTCGTAAGTCGTTCGTTTAATGCAAATTTTTTCTTAACCTCTATAACTTTCCTCACCCAAGTGTTGACGATAACGGAGCCGTTAACGACTCCCCCTGGGCAACAATCGGAGGAGTAATGAAGTATTTTCGTATGAGTTACGAGGAGGTCGTATTTAAGCGCTCATACTTAAACATTATGCTTCTTAATCGTTCTATCCCGACATTCGGTTCTAATGAGAATATTGATATGGGGCATGATGGCATGAAACAAAATGAAAACAAACCTCAATCTATAAAAAAGTCAATACACGCATCCGATTTCTTTATGGATATGATGGGCTAAAACAATATACAATATGGCAACAGACGAGATACTTGGAATAAGCGGACAAATGGATATTTCCGACATTCAATCATCTATAGACAAATTGTGCGACAGTCTAACTCGTGTAGGTGTTGATACAGAAGCTCTTTCAGAGCGTATGACTAAGGCTCTTACGGATGTATCCAAATCCGATGACGACCTTGCGACAAAAACACAACGTGCAATGCAGATATTAAAATCTGCTATGGACGATGCTGTTAAAAGTATCCAGATTGTCCCTGACATGATTGACAATGCAAACAAGAAAGTTGGGGACATTGAATCTTCTATATCTAAACTTAACGAAAAGCTAAACGATACAGAAAAAGGTTCTGGGGCTTTTGAAGCGATAACAAGACAGATTAACGCACAAAAACAATCGTTGCAATTAGCCAAAGAAGACGTTATAGAACTAACGGATTCTTACAATCATGCCAAGAATTCCATATCCGAGGTTGGTGGAGCATACCAAGCCTTAGGAGCTTTGTCTGTAGCAAGTACTGGAGCAAATAGTGCTCAAACTGTATCCAATTCTGCCGTAAGTGCAAGTGCTACAGCAGCAGCGACAGCAACCGTTGCCGAAGCAGCTGCACATTCTGCTAATACGGCAGCAGCAACAGCAAACGCTGTCGCAGAAAGTCAAAATGCACAGGCAACTCAACAATTGACTGATTCTTTACGTGAATACATATCTGTTTCTGCTGGACGTGCAGAAATAGATAGAATGCAATCTGAAAACGCCAAAGATTTAAAGTCGGATATAAAATTGTACGAAGATACAATTAAGGAAATACAAAATACACTAAACACATCTGACTTTAGCGGCAAGATAAAAGAAACGACAGAACAGATTGAAAAGTATAAACTTAAAATCTCGTCATATAAACAAGAAATAAAAAATCTTTCAACAGACGAAAACTCTACAGGACAAGGTGTTAACTATTACAATAGGCTTATTTCCAGTGCAGAGCAAAAAATATCTGACCTACAGCAAAAAGTAAATGAATGGAGACAAGAACAGAGCCGTCTAAATTCAGATTTACAAGAATATAACACTCTTTTGGATGCCGCTAAACGTATACAGAGTGGAGAGAAGCTTACTGATTCTTTCAAAAGCACTGCCAAAGAAGCGAAAGAAACTGCGAAAGAAACGCAAAACATAGGAAAAGAAGCCAAAGCAGCAGGAAAGAAAGTAAAGGGAATATTCGGGGGATTGAAGAGTTCTTTTGCCGGATTGATGAAAGGTGATTTTTCTGCGTTGTTTGGCTTTATAGGTAAAATCGGAGCTTGGGGCGCAGCTATTGCTGCCGTTGGCAAAGGATTGTATGACACGTCTAAGGCAGCAGAAGCTTTCCGTGTGTCATTACAACCGCTTGACCATTATATGGATTCCGACAAGATAAAAGACCTTCGACAAAATATTCTTGCATTATCCGCAACGACTTCAAAAAGTTGTGTGGATATGGCGCAATCTGCAACTCAGTTTGTAAAGGTGTGGGATGGTCTGAATGATTCTCCCGAAGCTTTGACACGAATGATTAAGGCAGCTAATGAATTTGGAGCATTAGCCGGCAAGACATCTGCGGAATCAGCAAAAAATATTGCTGAAATCTCAGGAGAATATCATCTAACGGCAGATGAAGCGACGAAGATGTCTAACGTTATTGCTACAGCCTCTCGCAATACAACTTCTTCATTCGGAGAAATGGCGGAAGCAATAAAATCCGCAGGTTCTACAGCTTCTCTTTATGGAATAAGTTTCAAGGAAATGTCGTCACTGATAGGATTCTCAAGTAATCAGTTCGGTGGTGCTTCTAAGGCTGCGTCAAAGTTTTCGATGCTCTTGATGAGCATGTCAAAATTGCAGAAAGAATACAACCCTTCGATGGTTGGCATGGTTACGGCACTTAAAAACCTTAAAGAAGCATATGATAGAGGTGAAAATGTCGGAGAAAAGTTCATGGCTCGTAATAGAGCTACGGCTATGTATTTTATCAAAAATGCCGAAGCAATAGAAAAATACACCAAGACAATTGGTAACGCAGCAACCAAAGAAGAACTGTTAGCTGACATAAACACACGTGCAGACGTAAACCTTAAGAAGTTAAACAACGCATGGAACGGTTTTCTGACATCATTAAATGCCAACTTAACGCCTGTATTGACAAACATCTTGCGTTTCTTTAATAGGATAATTGGAGGAGCTTCACGAACTGCGGACGAACTCTATTATCTTAAAAATTACGACAAGAATCATAAAGGCTCAAGAAAAAGTGCGAAATATGTCGATTCGGCAACATCTGGAATGGGAGCTTTCCCTGAAAGTGCAGTCGCAGCCATGGGCGCAAACGAATCTTATCAAAGTAATAAAAAAGAAAACTTCGAGCTATACAGGAAGCAAAGAGACAGACTACAAAAATGGTATGAAGCAGGTGTAAATGCAGCCAAACGTCGTTATAAAAATGCAAGTTCTGTAGCACTCGCCAATGCTGGCGAAAATGTTGTCAGAAATGTACTGAAAAAGTCTGGTAATAAATATTCAGAATTCAATACTGATATTTTTGATTATTACTTCTCAAGACAGCGAAGAAGTACTTATGCGATGCAACAGAAAACCATCAATACTGATGTTAAGCTCGGAGGTATAGGAGGAAAAGAAGGAACGCAAGAAAAAAACAAGACAGTAGAAAAACAAAAAAAAGCGCAAGAAGAATTAAATAAGATGTTACTGGAACTTGAACAGAAAAACATCGATGCGACCATTGCACTTATGCAAGAAGGAACAGAAAAGAAGTTAAAAGAAATAGACAACGACTATAAGAAGCGTCTTGCTGAAATTGAAAAACAAGAAGACGAGTTCCGTAAAAAGAACAAAGAAGCAGGAAAAGGAGCAACGCTAACGGATGCGCAATCAAAAGCTATTGAAGAGTCGAAAGCACTTGCAAGTCAAGATAGAAGTAAAAAGATAGAGAAGCTGAACAACGACTTAATAGAAAGCGAGAAGTCGGGATTGTATGCCTTCTTGAAAGAATATGGCGACATACAAGATAAGAAACTTGCTATAACAGAAGAGTATGCAGACAAAATTGCAAAAGCAGAAAATGCTTATCAAAAGGCTTCTCTTGAACAACAAAGAGACAACGAACTGCGTAGTATTGACAAAGAAAACATCTTCGAACAGATAGATTGGGAGAATGTTTTTTCCGACTTGTCTTCACATACTAAAAAATATCTTGAATCATTGCGCAATCAGCTTCAAACGTTGCTAAGAAGTGGCAAGCTGACAGACATTGAGGATATAGCAAAAGTACAGGAAAAGATAAATGACATCAACTCTGAGATAAGCAAACAAGGAGGTCTTTTTGATTTTGTTGGTGAGAAGCAACAAGAACATATACGTCGCATCAATGAAGCAAAGGAAGCGCAGGAAGCTCTCAATTCAGCGAAATCGAAAGAGGCTGATATTGAAAAACAGTATGAAGAGGCATTGAAAGCAGCTAACTACAAAGCTACAGACCTTGGAGTACGTGCTATCGGTGACGATACGGCAGGAATACAATCCAACCTTGACAAGTTCGGTATAGACAAGTCGACCAAGGAATACAAGGAAATGTCTACACTTCTATCCCAACTCGCAGTACTCGAAGGGAAGTTGGCAGAAGCGAGAAAAAAGACAGCAAAAGCTACGGCAGAAGCTAAGAACAAAGAGGACGGAGCGAAACGCTCATCAGCGCAGAGTATAGCTGACTGGTTCGCTAATAAAGAGCAGTTCATTACAGAGAAAGATATCGACGAGCTACCAGAGCTGTTTGAAAAGCTCGGAATGAGCGGTGTTGCAAAGAAAGCTTCTGAGGGTCTATCGGCATTCAACGATACTTCGGGAGCAGCAGCTGATTTCGCAACAGGGAATTATGTCGGTGCTCTTACAAAGGGAGTATCGGCAATACAAGGTTTCACATCTGTTCTCGGCATAGGCGGTGACAATACCGCAAAAATGCAGAATAGTATTGACGCATTAACGCAGAAGAACAACGTCCTTGCCCAATGCTTGGATAATCTTAACGATACGATACAGAATAGTTCTCTATACAAGGCACAGGCTGCATACGAAGATGCTAAAAAGCTAACAGCACAGAGCGAAGCTAACGAGCAGAACAAGATGTACTATGAAGCGGAAAAACATGGCAGATGGAGAGTTTCGTTAAACAAGTCAGTTGAGGACAACAAAGGATGGAAGACAGCGATGTCGACCGTTTCTTCGTTACTTGGCAGAAATATAAAGTCAAGTTGGGATTTTCTACACCTTTCCGCTGAAGAAATGGCAAAAATCCGAGATTACGACCAAGGCGAGACTTTGAACAAAATATTGAACGAATATCGTAAAGAAGGAGGTAAAAACGGAAAGTCTGGCGAGATACCAGACATGGTGTTGAGTTACATAAAAAACTATGAAAATGCTCAAAAGAAACTTGATGAACAAATGACAGAACGACTTACAAACATGTCATTCGATGATTTGAAAAGTAACTTCAAAGACACGTTGAAAGATATGAGCAAGAGTGCCAAGGATTTCGCTGATGATTTCAGTGGTTACCTTTTTGATGCCGTCATGGATGCTAAAATCGGAGATTTGCTTGACAATGAATTGCAAAGTTTCTATGATGAATGGGCAAAAATGGCAGAAAACGGGCTTACTTCTGACGAAATATCTCAACTTAACAAGAAGTATAACGACATTGTTCAGAAAGGAATGCAATATCGTGACGAAGCAGCTAAGATAACTGGGTACGCAGAAGTGTCTTCCCAGTCAGCCACAAACAAAGCTATCGAAGCAATAACAGCTGACCAAGCAAGCACGTTGATTGGAATTGGCTATGCTATGCAAATAGCAGTTGAACAAGGAAATGAGACAAGAGCGCAGATGAGTGCAGATATAAGTGTAATGCGCAGCTTTGCTGAAAATATGGCTGTAAATATGACCGAAATGCGTGACATTCAATATGAAGGTCTTGGGCAGTTACAACAGATAGTGAAAAATACAGCTCCTATCATACTGATACGTGAGGATATTGCGAACATGTATAAGTTAATGAAGAAAAATTATTAAAATGAAAAATCAAGCATTTATAAAATTGGTAAGCGAAAACAATGATGCTTATATCGACATATCTACATACGGTGTAACATTAACAAGAGGATGGAGGGAAGCTCTGCTTACTCCTCCTCCTGTAAAATCATTCGTCTCGAACGATAGTCGTTTAGAAAATGGAGTGTCAGTGTTGGCAGCTGCAAAATATGCAAAGAAAGACAAACGGGAGGTTAGTCTATCTTTCTTTTTAGAAGGTTCGACACAAGAAGATTATCTCGACAAATACGAAGCTTTTCTTGACAAAATAGCTTACAGTGGAGAATTTTGTCTAAAAGTACCTTGTCTGAAACGTGTCTTTAAGTTTGTTTATTCGCAATGCTCAAAATATGGGGATTACGGCTTGAAAAAAAGTAACTTTACATTGCGATTAACGGAAAACAACCCTAACGACAGAGAAAAAATATGATAAACATATACAATCTTGACGGCGAGATAATAATGCAAGCGCCTATCACAAAAGAAGCACAACGAGAAGAAGAGCTTTCAAAGTCCGACTTTATCTCGTTGTCTTTTAGTGCTGCTTGTAAAATCATTTTACCCGTCGGAGCTTACATTGTACACACGTATTATATAGACCATACACGCAAGGTGACACAGCGTTTTTCTCTGCTTGAACCTTACGAGCCAGTGCAAACTGACGAAATGTCGTGGAAGTATACGCCGGAGTTTCAGCATCCTAAAATGTTGTTAGGCAAAATACCTTTCTATATAAAAACAAAAAACTCGCAAAACGAGACCATAAAACAGACTAACTGGACTTTTGTTGGTACGCCTGATGTTATAATGGGTAAGATATGCGATTTTTTAAACAATGATATTCAGTTCGGGAAATGTGGTTGGAAGTCAGTCTTGTCTGGTGAATTGAAAAATTCTTTATCCGTGTCGTTTTCTGATAATGACGTGTTGTCTGCTTTGTCTTCTATCGCAAATGCGGAAGGAGATACGTGTGAATGGCATATAGATTACGACAACGAAGATATATATCTTGGAAAAGTAATCTTGGACAATACGTCTATATCATTAGAAGTAGGTAAAAATATAGAAACCCCATCCGTAACCGAAAGCAAGGAAAATTACTACAACTCATATACTGTGTTCGGCGGTACACGTAATATTACACAGACAAACAGTTTAGGGGAGAACGTTTCGTCAAGCGATATACGATTGCAATTAGCAAGCGGAAAAGGCATTGTTAATATTAACGGTAAAGAAATTGAATACACTGTAGACGATTTCTCTACGATAGACTTGCGTAAAGACAAGACCAAAGAGCCATTGCTGACAAAAGTATTGAATTTCTCTGACGTTTTTCCTTCGCTGAATACATATGTGTACAAGGTGAGAGGAAGAAAGAAATACGTACTGGATGATACTACGAAAAAGAAAATACCACTTACATATAATGCTGATGGAAGTGTCGCAGCGTATAAAATATTCACAGTGTGGTATATGCGCCTTGCGTACTGCACGACTACAGAAGACAAGACTAAAAAACTTGTGAATAAAACTGTAGATAATGGGGTCACTCATTATTGGTATGACTTTGAATTAACCGACAATTTAATTGTTAACGGCAAAACTTTGTCGTGCTCTTTCGAGGCTAATACGAACATTAATGCTTTGTCTACCCCGTTGGCAGGTCGTGGAACAAATGGAGAACATGTTGGCTTTGAGCTGAAATATCACAAGGATAATTATTCAGCGCATGATTCTGATGATGTAGATTCAGCCAATTTTAACATTTTAAGCGGTGACTATGAGATAATTTATCAAGAAGATAATAATCTTATAATACCGACAAATGAAGATGAAAGGTTGATACCTCGTGGTGAATCTTTGCCAAGTCTGAGCTGTAATATAACAGTCCTGTACAATATTGCGATGTCAGAACAATATCAGAAAGACGCACAAGAAAAATTGTTAGACAAAGCGATAAAAGAGATTGAACGCTTAAATTCAGATTTGAACAACTACGAATTTTCGGTATATCCGCAGGTGTTTGAAGCAAATAATTTGAGATTACAAATTGGACAAAAGGTAAAATATAGCGATGGTCAAGGTTATACACTTGACACTCGAATTTTAAAACTAACGACCAATCTGGATTATGATTTTATTCAAGAAATCACAGTCGGCAATCAGGCGAACAAGGGAACTGTCACACAATTAAAAGATGATGTGCAGACAATCATTGCTAATAGTTCAAATGGTAACGGCAGCAGCTATTCTGGTTCACAATTTAATAGTATTGTCTCAAAATATGGCAGCAAGCACTTCCTGTCGAAGCTACATGAGGATATTGCGCAGGGACTGATACGCTTCATGCAGGGTCTTAAGCTCGGTGACGGCGAGAAGGGTATTGATGCAGAGGGTAATGCGAAGCTGGGCAATGTGACGGCTGGTGATGTGAGTATGGTTGATGCGGTGCTGCGACGTATCGTGTCGCTTGGCTACGACGGGGCGACACAGCAGGGGTTCGGCATCGTAGACCGTGGCGACGGCAAGTTCAGGCTTGACATCCATGACTTGCAGGTGTGGGGCAAGGCTGTGTTCCAAGAGCTGGAGGTGCGCAAGCTGTCGTATGCTGGGGGCAATGTGTACCTGAGCGGTTCGGGCAGCAGGATATTCAAGGCGGAGGAGCTGTATGACGAGGCAGGCAAGCTGAGGGGCTGGCGCTGCTGGCTGCTGGCTGACGACGGCACTACGGCGACGCAGAACTTGTGGCGTGTGGGCGACCAGGCAAGGTGTCAGACGTTCGGGTTGGCTGACAAGCAGAAGCCGACTCGCTCGTGGTGGCGACTGGTGACTGCCGTGAGCGAGGAGAATGTTGCGCTGACTGACGAGGTGGGCAATGTGCTGTATGACGGCAAGAAATTCGGGTGGATAGAGATAGCGAAGGACAACTGCGAGGCTGGCAGCGACGTGCCCATGGCTGGCGACACAATAGTGCTTGACGGCAACCAAAACCCTAACGAGCGTAACCGTCAGGGTGTCATGATTTTGGAGACTACTGGTCCGAACACTCCTCGCATCGTGGCGTATAAGGGTGTTGTGGGCTACACGCATGAAGGCTGTGAGGTGTTCAAGCTGTCGCCCGAGGGCTCAAGGATTGTATCGACATCGTTCGAATGGGTGTCGCCGACGGGTGACATTATACACATAGTGAACTACAGAGGCGAGTGGCAGAGTGGTGTGAGCTACGGCTACTATGACCAGGTGAGCCACGGCAACGGTGTGTGGCTGTGTACTAACAGCAACGGCAGCACTACTGAGCCTAAGGAGGGCAATGCCGACTGGCAGCTGGTGATGAAGGCGGAGAAGGGCGAGAAGGGCGATGACGGTGTGGCTTATCAGGTGATGATAACGAGCGACACTGGCACGGTGATGATAAACGGCTCGGGTAAAATGACGCTCAACGCTACGCTTCTGTGTAACGGCGAAGACATAAGCGACACTATCAGCAACAGTTCGTGGTCGTGGTGGCGACAATCGGCTGACGCTGAAGACGATGCTGTATGGAATAGGCTGCATGAGGGCGTGGGGCGTTCGTGTCTTATCACACGTGACGACGTGAGCAGGCAGGCGCAATTCGGGTGTCGTGTGTACATATCAGACTCAAAGACTATTAATAGTAAATAATATAACTTTAATTCAAAAATAAGATTATGCCAAAAGTATTAGCTAATGGTCAGATTACTATCGTTGACCTCAATGACGGCAAGGCCGTTCAGTGTTTTACTCAGTGCTCTAAGGGCGAGACTCAGATTTACACACCCGACACAGGTGTGTACACTCCGAACTACTCGTCGAGTGCGCCAAACGTGATAACAGCCCGTGTATACGTGACGGGCAGTGCTACAGACCAGGCTCCGACCTCGGCTTGTACGGGATGGTCGTGGAAGGTGGATGGTGCGGCTGCTACCCCAGTGAGCGGCAAGTCGTATCAGCTTAACCTCGCGAGCAACATCGACAAGAACGGCAGCGTGAAGAACCTCGAATGGTCGTGCAAATACACTGACCCAGAGACTAAGGCTACAACAACGTGTATCGGCTACAAAACCATCTCGTTGGCTAAGAGTGGCGGTGCGCTACAGACGGTGCAGATTGAGACTCCAGACGGCAACACGTTCGACTCGACCAACAACACGAAGCAGCTGCGTGCCGTGGCGAAGTTCTTCCGTGGCAACGTGCAGGACACTTCTCTGACTTCTATGACTTGGGAGGTGCTGAATATCAGTGCCGGCACATGGAGTGCTGTGGCTTCGGGCAGCGTGAGCACTACTGGTGGTGTGAGCACTCTGAATGTTTCTGCCAATGACGTGCTTAACTTCCAGACTTTCCGCTGCACGGTGAAGGATGGTGCTGACACTGCAAGCGCTATCGTCACGTTCTTCGATGCGAGCGACCCATACGTGGTAGAGGTGTACTCGCTGACTGGCGACAAGATTGTGAACGGTGCCCAGTCTACCGAGCTTTTCGCCCGTGTGTGGAAAGACGGCAAGGTGGTGGAGGATGGTGCTGCGGTGAAGGCTGACAGCGACCATGCTTCAAGCTTCACGTACAAATGGACGAAGTACAATGCCAGCGGTGTTGCTACCAACTGGAACGGTACGTCAAGTCCAGAAAATGCTTCGAACAAGCCTTACGTCACCGTGGCTAACGCTGACGTGAGCGGCAGAGGTACATTTACTTGTGAGGTGTCTAAATAAGGGCACCTCACCCTTATTTTTTTCTGTAAACTAAAAGATGAA